>WPCI01269492.1_pt1 | contig 68195 bp, 60 predicted proteins | sample 5399871 | NCBI WGS metagenome assembly WPCI01 (sample SAMN12869469, study PRJNA574797) | sludge metagenome | isolation source: wastewater treatment of pH7 | place: China:Beijing | collected 2019-05-20 | reverse complement strand
TGAATTCGATTTACGTTAGTTGAGAATGTGGCAATAAATACCCTACCTGGAGCTTGCTTTAACAAATCATGAAAGCTCGGCTCTAGGCTATGCTCTGTCGGTGTCCGGCCTGGTCTTTCGGTAGTTGTACTCTCGCTCAATAATACATGCACTCCCTCATCACCAAGAGCTTTGAGTCTCTCAATATCAGTTGGTTTATGGTCCAGAGGCTCAGGATCGATCTTGAAATCGCCAGTATTAATCACTCGTCCAACAGGGGTATCGATCACAATCATTGTCGAATCTGGGATGGAGTGCGTTACTCGTACAAGTTCAACCATGAAATTTCCGAGTTTGATTCTTTCGTGATTATCCTGATTGAGGACAATCGTCTCAAGTTCATAATTCAATGGGATTACATCACTATTGTTAAAAGTCTGTTCGACCATCCCAATAGTAAATAGACTTCCATAGATAGGTGCCGGAAAGAGCTGATGGATATATGGTAACCCACCGATGTGATCAAGGTGACCATGCGTGATGACATAGGCTCGAAGTTTATGCTTAATCTTTTCAACATATCTGGTGTCAGGGATGGCGTAGTTGACGCCTGGAAGATCAACTCCCAAATCAATTCCACAATCAGTGATGATTGCGTCATTTTCAAACTCCACAATCATCATGTTTTTTGAACCACCACCGTCCATACCACCGAGACCGATAATCCGTAACTTGGGACTATCGTCAATCATATTAGCTCGTGGAGGAATAACTTTTGTTTCAGTTGCGTCCATAAATTGGGATGCCTTATTTTGGGCCATCTCATGATTGCGCCTGCTAGCGGCTAAAGCCTGCCCACGATTTGTGCGCATCGATTTTCCTTGCTGTTTATTAATACTATTATTTTGTTGGCTGCCACTATTATTTCCTTGTGGCCTCCCGTTTCTATTGTTTTGTTCATTACTCATATTATTTCCTTTCTTATTTAGAGTATTTAGTTGTATCCAAATTAATTTATTATCATCTGTAGGATTTTGGGGATCTTGGCAAAATCATCTAGTAAAGTCTCACGCAATGAGCCGTTATAAAGTGCAGCTGCCGGATGATAAAGTGGCAAATACACTTGGTTTTTTAACCTTTTAGGTTGTCCGTGATCGTGGCTAATGCGCAATCTCGGCAAAAAAGCCAAGCCGGAATGCCTACCCAAGGTAATAACTAATTTTGGTGCTATTACCTTAAGCTGACGTTCTAGATACGGAAAGAATGCTTGTTTTTCTTCATCCTCAGGATCGCGATTATTCGGTGGCCGATACTTCACGATATTGGTTATGTAAACATCTTCTCGTTTCATCCCAATTGATGCAAGCATTTCATCGAGAAACTTACCGGCCGCACCGACAAATGGTTTACCGTTTAAATCCTCATTCTTGCCCGGTGCTTCACCTATTAAAACTATGTTAGCATCTGGGTTACCGTCGCCCATAACGAGTTGCGTTGCACCAGCAGCGAGGTCTGGACATACTTTGTCATCCAGAATCTGCTGCTTTAATGCATCGAGCTGTTTTTGCTTGTTAGTATTCATAGTGTTCGATTAGAAAAAGTGGCCCACCACTTAACTATAATGCTATTTTGCTTCTTTCATGCTGAGCTTATATCGACCTTGGTCATCAACAGCCAGTAACTTAACTGGACCAACGTCACCTTCTTTGACGATATCACCAGGATGATCGATTCGCTCGTTAGCCATTTCGCTGACATGCACCAGACCTTCAATACCCGGCATAAATTCTACGAAAACTCCGAAGTCTTTCACACTAATAACCTTAGCATCGTAGATTTTACCAACTTCAGGTTCAGCGGTAATATCTTTGATCCATTTGATTGCGGCATCACGAGCCGATTGATCGGCAGCAGCAATCATGACGATGCCACCATCTTTGATATCAATCTCAACACCAGTCTCATCGATGATTCTGTTAATCATCTCGCCACCTTTACCGATTATTTTCTTGACAGAGTCTGGGTTTACTTTGAGCGTCTCGATTCGCGGTGCGTATGGACTCATTTCCTTGCGTGGTTCTGCTAGTGTTTCTAGCATATGCGCTAGGATTTTCGCACGACCTCGTTTTGCTTGTTCAAGTGCTGCCCGCAATGTCTCAGTTGAAAGACCCTTAACCTTAATGTCCATCTGTAAGGCTGTGATGCCATCGGCAGTTCCAGCAACCTTAAAGTCCATATCACCAGCAAAGTCCTCTTGATCCATGATGTCGGTCAGGATTACTTCCTTACCGGCTTCTGGATCACTAATCAATCCCATGGCTATACCGCTAACTGGCTTTTTAATAGGGACTCCCGCATCCATGAGCGCCAAACAACCACTACAGACACTTGCCATACTGGTTGAACCAGCGGCGCTCTGCAGTTCGCTGACAGTCCGGATTGTGTATGGAAAGTCTTCTTGGTTAGGGATTACCGGTGCGAGTGCTCGTTCGGCTAGTGCACCATGACCAATTTCACGGCGACCAGCACCCATTAGGCGTCGGATTTCACCGGTAGAATAACCAGGGAAATTATAGTGATGTATGAAGTGCTTTTCTTCATCACGTTCCATAGTGTCAATCAACTGACCATAACTACTGCTTGCAAGAGTTACGACATTAACTGCCTGAGTCAGTCCTCGAGTAAAGATACTTGATCCATGAGTTCGGGGCAGGATTCCTACTTCGCTACTGAGAGGACGAATATCTTCTGGACCACGCTCATCAGGACGTAAACCATCTTCTAGGATGCCGCGTCGAACTTCTTTCTTCATAAGATGAGCGTAGATTTCCTTAACAGTAGATGCACTTGGACCTTCTTCGTCTTCGGTCGAGAACTTTTCAACGACTTCTTCACGAAGCTCGCGAACTGCTTCTTCACGAATATGTGTGTCTTTGTGACGAAGATGCGGACCTTCTTTGTCTGTAATCGCTGCTTGGATCTTTGCGGTCAGTTCAGGGTCATCTTGATCTAGTGAGAACTCTTGTTTCTCGACTCCTAGTTTCTTCGCTAGCTCATTTTGTAAATCAATTACTGGTTGGATGGACTCATGGGCAAGTACTAGGGACTTGACCATGGTTTCTTCGTCAACTTCATCAGCACCGGCTTCTACCATCATAATGGCGTCTTTGGTGCCGGCAACAGTTAAATCAAGCTTGGATTCTTTAATCTGATCACGAGTTGGGTAAGCAATTAACTTTCCATCTACGAGTCCGATGCGAACGCCACCAACTGGACCTTCAAATGGCGCTCCAGTTAGCATCAAAGCAGTACTAACGGCAATCATGCCTATGCTATCTGGTTTCAGTTCAGGATCCATGCTGTAGACGGTCGCAATACCTTGTACTTCATTTATATAGCCCTTTGGAAACAATGGTCGAATTGGACGATCAATTAGTCGAGCAGTTAGGATGGCATCTTCACTTGGACGACCCTCGCGCTTGATAAAACGACTACCGCTTATCTTACCAGCCGCATACATCTTCTCCTCATAATCAATCATGAGGGGGAAATAATCAGAGCCTTCGCGTGGTTTATCTGAAGCAAGTGCTGTACCTGCTACAACGTTATCGCCGTAACGTACCCATACTGTATGGCTTTTAAACGCCACACGATTGGTCTCGATTGATAGTTCTCTTCCACAAAATTGTGTACTTACTTTAATAATGTCTTTCCCGAATGGGTTGATTGTCTGGCTCACTGGTCTTCTCCTTTTCTTAGGCAGGATTTCCTCGTGTCTCAGGGTTCAATCCGTCTCAGCATGGTTAACGGCTGAGCGATGGACTGTGCTCTGTTACACGACCTGCAAAATAATTAATTAACAAACACTTCTAATATGTTTAATGTGAAGTGCTTTATGGGACCGCCTAATTAAAGCGAGCGTAAAAACACTTGTTAGCTAGCGCGAATTCCTAGTTTTTCGATAAGCTTGTGATAAGCATCGATATTCTCTGATTTCAAATATGCCAAAAGCCTTTTTCTCTTACCGACAAGTTGCAACAAACCTCTTCGGCTATGGTTGTCTTTCTTGTGAAGTTTTAAATGGTCAGTTATTTCCTTGATTCGTTCCGTCATCAATGACACCTGAACTTCTGGGCTACCAGTGTCGTTCTTTACCCGTGCTGCATCAGAAATAATCTTGGTTTTGCTCTCACTACTTATCATCGTCAGTAAAGATTAGCACATGGGCCCCTGATAGGTCAATCATTAATCAACGATTTTACAGAGGCAGTGAGATTTGCGATATCAAGTTTGTTAATATTCTGGGCATCTGCAATGTCCCAACTTCCAATCCGTGTACGTCTCAGGGCAGACAAGTAGCCTCCAACATTCAAATGCTCCCCAATATCATTAGCTAACGATCTAATGTAAGTTCCACTACTGACGGCGCATGTTAGCTGTAAAACAGGATATTTATAGTTTTTCAGCTCAATTGAATGAATCATAATCGAGCGAGGTTTCATCTCTGGTGATTGCCCTGCTCTGGCCAAGGCGTAGGCCCGCTTGCCATCAATTTTGATTGCTGAATGCTGTGGCGGAATTTGTTCAATCTGCCCAGTAAACTTATCCAATGTAGCCAGTATTTGACTGATGGAAGGCTTCTTAGCTGAGAGTGCCGTCTTTAGTCCTTCGGAATCGAATGTATCACTGGTTGAACCCAGAGTAATCTGGGCCTCGTAGGTCTTGTCCTGCTTCATGAACTGGTCTTGTTGCTTAGTGGCTGAACCGATTAGCACAATCAGAAGACCTGTTGCTAACGGATCAAGCGTACCTGCATGACCAACTTTGATCTTTTTATTACCTGTGGTAGCACGTGCAATTCCACGAATTTTCGCCACGACATCAAATGATGTCCAATCTACGGGTTTATCGACTAAAACAATACCTTCCATTATATAACTAGACTAACAGAGCCAGCTTTCTGGTACTAAGCTGATGGATCGTAAGGAGCGTCAACCGTAGGATATAACTGAGAAGGACTAGCCGATCCCGAGATGATTGAGCTATTGTCCTGTGAGGCAATACCGGGGGCGTTTGGCGGAAACTTAGGGACGGCCGGGGTATCAAAGCCATTACTAATCGCCGGTGTAGCTGGCATTGGTGGTGCCGGGACTAACTGGGGTGGTAAAGCCGCAGCATTAGGTTGAATCGCTGGAGTGTTAGTTGTCAGGGGCAAGGCGCCCATGTCTTCATCTGGGTTGAAAGCAGTTCCGGTTGGCTGATTAGATACAGCAGCCTGGACAGCTGCTCGAGCTTCATCTAATGCATCCACAGCTGGACTCGGGGCACTTTCCTTTTCTTTGTCTTTAGGCTTAGGATTCTCAACGATAGGACTTGGCACTACTTTTGGTGGTTCAATCGGTGAAACCTTTGGTTCACTGTCAACCATTGACGCAAAAGTGTCGTCTTCAACTACCTGAGTTGTTGGCAATTTGGTTTTTTCTGTTTTCATCGGACTATCTGGCAATTTGCTATCTAAGTTCTGTGGTGATTTTTCGTCATCATGCTGAATCTTCATATCGAATTCATCTGGCTTCTTAATGTCGTCTTTGGTAGATTCTTTTATACTATCTGATGTCTTTGTTGATGTTATATTTACACTATTATCTGAATCTACGTCCATTTTCTGTGTTGCTATTGGGCTGTCCTTTGGACTTTGCGGATCGAAGCTCTTTAGTTCTTCCATAATGGACTGCTGATTGGCACCTGATGCCATTAACTGAGCTGCCATAGTCATAACCTTTGGTGAGGTATCTGGGTTACTGAAGTGGTTTGTAGCGGCAATTATACCTGTTAGCAAAGTGGTGCTAATCTGTTCATCTAAAATACCGCCTTGGAGCGCTTCGCTCGCGCTAACCATCATTTCACTGACACTACTGGCCTGAGGATCTGCCCAGCTAATCCCTCCAATATTTGTGGCGTTAGCATTTCCCGCGTTGACCACGATAACTGGAGTTTCATTGAGCACACGACTCTCTTTCATAATTGCAGCATCGATATCTGTGCGATCTTTAGCACCGATGATTACTACAGCATCAACATTGAAGTCACCTTGACTGAATCTGACATCGTCTTTCCCTATTTTTGTATGGTAAGGAGTAATGAATATTCGTACTTCATCACCTTCGACCTTATAGCGAAGTTTATCAGCCAAATTCTTATCAAGTGAAACAATAAAATCTCGCAAACTATCAAGGCTATCAGTGAACTGTTTATCAGGGTGAAGAAAGTGAAGATTCTCAGGAATCGAACTTGTAACAATAGTTGACACATTCTTGCCGAGCTTCTTAAGCATCTGGCTCAACCCTAGGGTTGCCGCCAATTGATCTGTTGTAGGGTTAGATACTGTTGTTACCAACACCGTACCGGCTGATTTAAGTTGTTCTAATGCTTGTTGTCTTGTGTTTGGATCCATTGTTTTTTCCTTTATATCTACTTCCTAATTTACCAAGTAGTTCGAATCCACGCTAATTTCGTTTGGATATGCCCATAGACTTCTTTAAGAACATCTATGTGAACGATTTGATTTCCTTCGATTCTTCGGTCCTTTTTTGTTTTATCCTTATTTGTTTTTAGTTTGGATATTTAAACTCTAGCAGATTAGTGATTTTTTGTCAATAACATATTTTGTTTTTAACCTGACCTCTTTACATCATCTGTAGCTTCATGTATAGTTTATCGAACAGATTATTTAGTAACGTAAGGTTTTAGACAGATGCCAATTATCAAATCAGCTATAAAACGAGTCAAGCAGCAAGCCAAAAAGCAAGCCCGTAATCGAAGTCAAAAACAAGAGTTTCGGACTCTTACAAAAGCTTTTACGGCAACAATTGCATCGAAAAAATCTGCAGATATCGCTAGTTCATTGCAAAAACTACAATCACAAGTGGATACATTAGTTAAAAAGAACATAATTCACAAAAACACTGCCGCTCGGAAGATGAAATCATTCAGTGCTAAGGCAAAAGCTGCTGGCGCTAAGGTTTCAGCATCAAGCAAACCTGCTGTGTCTAGCTCTGAGAAGAAAGCTACCGTTAAGAAGACCGCCCCAAAATCAACTGCCAAGAAGACAGTTACCAAAAAAGCCACTGCAAAGAAACCAACAGTTAAAAAATCTTAGGCGAAAACTCGGCTCAGGTTAATTAGCAATAACTTGAGTGCTTCATCAGCATCAATTGAGGTGTTTTTTAATTTCTCATCTGTATTGATCAGAAGCTCCAGGGCATTTTCAAGAGAATCACGACCAAGACTGTGCGTAACACTGCGGGTTTTCTGAACGACATAAGGGTTCATACCGGCTTCGCGGGCAATCTCATTGTCGCTTCGCTGTCCCGCTGTAGCGACTAATAAAATATTCTCCATCTGCCATGTCAACATACTCATAATATAAAGTGGTTCTAATTGCTGTGCCCGCAAACTATCGTAATAACTCACGGCTTTACCGGTATTACCAAGGGTTAATTCATCCAGCAAATTGAAAATTGTATCTCGTGCACTTAGTTCCACCAGCTGTTTGACTTGCTCGAGTGTTATATCGCCAAGTGGTAACAATTTCTCTATCTCATGATGAAGTCGCCATTGATCTGGGCCTGCTCTATGCACAAGTTCCTGTGCCTGCCTGAAGCCAAGTTTGCCACCACGGTCTTTTACGGTCATATTCACCCACTCCATCACCTGCCGCTCATCAAGTGGCTTCATCTCTTCACCGTATTTCTTGAGCTGTTTGTAATAACCTGTCCGTTTGTCTGGCTTACCTTCGATAATGACCAGGTGTGTCGTATCTGGAACTTCTTTGAATTTCTCGGTTAGAAAATCACGTAACTCTGCTGTTTCACTTGGTTGGTTGAGGATGACGAGCTTGCTCTCGACTAAGAATGGCTGCGCTGTAATTGATTGCCAGAGAGATTGCGGATTAACCGAGCTGTCGAACTGCTCCAAGCCCATGTCGCTACCTTCTTTTTTGAGATATGCGCTAATCAACGCGCTTTTACGCTGTTTCACCTCATAATCATTTTCTCCAAATAAAGCCGTCACCATAGTGGTAATACTGTAGCAGATGAAATCCTTTCTTTTTCAAAGAAACAAATCTTATGCCACTTTTGCTCCAAAGTGGCGCAAACCGCTGGGCTAATCAGTCAGCTTGATGCCTTCGTTGTAAAAGCAGACAACAGTCTGCGGAACTCGTTCATTGTATTCACTCAGACAGTCCTCGACTGATAGTTGTCTGTTTTACACTCATGCTTCAGGCTTCCTTAAATGCCCAGACCCTTCATTGGCCAAGTATCTTATATAATCCGCCTGTGGCGGATACCGAATGGAGATCGAACATAAAGCACTTCCTGATGAATGAGTGTGAAATACACAATATAAGGCTGAGACTTGTTTGAGGAAGCGACTAGCTGACGAGTTGTTGAAGCCATTGTGTATCTTTACAACGAAGTCATAAAGAAGTGTGTCCTGTTCGTGGCTTTTGAGATACTTTTGCCATCAAAAGTGTCATAGACATTTGCTACTTTGGTAAAAGTAGAGAGACTTTTTGCCATTATGCAAAATTAACGCTTTTGGCATTTGGGACAGATGTGGGTGCCTCTGGTAGCGACGCGGATCTTCTCGATTGTCGTTCCGCAACGCGAGCAAGGCTTGCCTTCACGTCTGAAGACCTTGGCAAAACCAAGGTAACTGCCTTTTTTGCCCTCGGCGTTGACGTAGTTTCGGTCACTGCTACCACCTTTATCGATCGAGAGTTGCAGTACATCTTTGATCTCTACGAGGAGCAGCTTCAATTTGGCATCACTGACATCTTTTACTCTAGTCGCTGGATGAATTTTGGCAGCAAACAGCGATTCGTCGGCGTAGATATTGCCGACTCCAGCTAGGACCGTTTGGTCTAAAATGGCGGCTTTGATGGTCGTTCCAGCGCGTTTTCGTACCCGCTCGATAAATTTTGTACTCGTAAAGTCATCGCTCAGTGGCTCTGGACCAATTTTGTGTATGAAATCGATGTTTTCGACTTCGACGGTTGGAAATAATTTGACCCAACCGAACTTTCGCTGGTCGTTAAAGAAAAGGTTTGAGCCGTCTTTGAACGTGAATGTAACGCGAGTAGATTTGTCTGGCAAAGAATTCACTAATGAATCATTGGGGTGTCCTGCTCCAAACCGTGATTTTTCTTTTTTCTCTTGTCTTTTATCTTTTATCTGTTTTTGTGAGTACTCCACAAAAACTAATTGACCAGTCATTTTCAGATGTATCAGCAGTGAATATTCTGTGCTGAGATCAATAATCAGCACTTTGGCCCGCCGTCTGACATCAATGATTTTGCTGCCGATCAGAAACTCATCAACATCACTTTTGGCATTCGGAAAGCTCTTATCCCAGTCGTGCTTCACAGAAGACACTTCGCGCTTCAGTATCAGCGCGTGTAATCCTCTTTTGACTGTCTCAACCTCAGGCAACTCTGGCATAGCTCCCAGTATGCGGGGTCAAACTAAGTGTGTCTAACGATCAGGATCAGGTGCTGCCTCTGCGACATCTACTGCCTCAGGCCCTGTATAAGCTTCAGTAGGCGTTAGCGAAACATCATCGAGCCAAGCATCTGCGAGTGGGTCTTGTGCTGGTTCTCCCGTATCTAAAGTGACCGGCGCATTCGAGCGAAGATAATTAAAGGTTGCATCCGCAATAGCACTACCTAAAATGATGACTCCGCTGAGTGCAACAGTGCCAGCTGCTAACAATAAGTTTCTGCGTGCAAGCCTGTTCGGGTTTGATGGATATGAGTCTTGGTTTGAAGGAGACATAGTCAACGATTATATAATGTTAAAGCTAATTTAGCAATATATTCAGTTTTTCTCATCGATCTCTTATAGCTCACCCCAGGTTTTGCCGATTTTAGTGTCTACAGTTAGTTTGATTGGTAACTTCGGATAGACAGCCTCCATGGTTTCTTTCATCAGTTTGGCTACATCCTCTGCTTCGGACTCATCGCACTCAACCAAAATACTGTCGTGAATTTGAAGTAGCTGTGATGGAGTTTCAATCTCTTCTTTTTTCTTGTTTTTCTTATTCCTGATCAAATCGAACTCTTGTTCGAGCTTGATCATTGCCATTTTCATCAAATCTGCTTCAGTCCCCTGCATTGGGTGGTTCATGGCTGCTCGCTTAGCGGCCTCTCGAACAACGAAATTTGAACTCTTGATATCGGGGGTTGGACGGCGACGACCAAAGAGTGTTTCTACATAGCCATCGTTTTTTGCTTTTTCTATCAATGAATCAATGTATTCGCGCAAGGATTTGCGGATTTCGAAGTATTTGTCGATAAAGGCTTTGCTGTCTTTGATAGTCATTCCAGTGACTTGAGAAAGCCCATGTGGGCCTTGACCATACATTATCCCAAAGTTAACTGCCTTGGCAGCGCTTCGTTGGGCAGGCGTGACATCAGCAATCGCAATACCCTGCACCAGAGCTGCTGTCTCAGTGTGGATGTCTTGGTCTTCGTTAAAAGCCTTAATCATGTCCTCATCGCCTGAGAACACAGCACAGAGACGTAATTCGAACTGGCTATAGTCAGCACTGACGAAAACATTACCCTTATCTGGCACGAATGCATTTCGGATGGTTTTGCCCAGCTCTGTCCTGATCGGAATATTCTGTAAGTTAGGATCGCGACTACTGAGTCGCCCACTAGCGGCAACATCCAGATCAAACGTGGTGTGCACTCGCCCATCATCAGCAACCTGCAGAGGCAGGGTATCTACATAGGTACTCTTGAGCTTGGTCCATTCACGGTATTTAATTATGCAATCGATAATTGGATGAAGCTCACGCAACTTTAGTAACTCAGAATAGGCAGTACTGTGACCTGACTTGGTTTTCTTCACTAACTGCGTCGGCAGGTTGAGTTTTGTATAAAGAATATCGGCCAGTTGGTTTGGTGAACTTATATTGAATTCGCTATCGGCGTAGCCGTAAATTTCCTGCTCGATGTCACTAATATCATCCTTTAGCTTTACGCTCATTTTCTTGAGATAATCGGCGTTTAGCTTGATACCGCGGTGTTCCATACGGGCTAGCACTGGGATGACTGGCCACTCGATGTTACGGGCGACTTCGGCAACCTTCGTCAGACCCTTAAAGTCCTCAGTCTGTTCATCGTATAAACTCCAAATGCTCGAGATAACTTGCATCGGCTCATTCTCGTCAATGTCATTACCAGTCAGCGCCGTTAGGCTCATATCACGCAAAAGCGCGTTAATCAGGAAAGCGCCCATCTTCACGTCGTGAGAAATAGGGAGTAAGTCTACTTTGTGGTCGATAAGCATAAGAAAGAACGCTTTCAGGTCGTATCCAATCAGTGAAGGTTTGTTATTCTTTAGGTAATCGAGCCCCACTGCCCATGTAATTTCGTAGGCTGTCTCGTCGTCAGGACTCAAGAAAAGACTATCGACGTTGTAATGCACAATTAGCTCATCTGGCAATTTGGGTAGTTCTTTCACCTTTCTTATCACTATGTTTTGTAGTGAACGCGGTTCTCTTTTAGGTGCCTCCGTCTTGGGTTGCTTCCAGCTGTCTGGGACTTGTGCCAGCAGACTTTTAAACTGGAACTGACGTAACTTCTCAGTAACTGCCGCTGGATCAACATTATTAATATCTGACGCCTTCAGATCGAACTCTACCGGAGCGTCGGTCATGATGTGGACCAGTTCACGACTCATAAATGCCATTTCTTTGCCTGCTTCGAGCTTCTTGCGCAGTGTTTCTTTGATTTCCCAGAGGTTATCATAGATATTCTCTAGGGTTTCGTATTTGAGTACCAGATCCTTGGCCGTCTTTTCACCAATGCCCGCAACTCCTGGAATATTGTCGCTACTATCACCTTTGAGCGCCTTATAATCATCAAACTTCTCTTTACTGAATCCAAATTCTTCCTCGATTGCTGCATCATCGTACTGCTTGATATTTGTCAGACCTTTTTTGAGCGCAAATAGCTTGATATTGCCATCCACCATCTGGAGCAGATCAAGGTCGCTGGTGACTAGTGCTGTCTCAATGCCCTGCTTCTGAGCCTTGATAGCAAGTGTCCCCATGATGTCATCAGCTTCGTAGTCGTCTACCTCAAGTAACGGCCAGCCAAAAGCTTCGAGCAAGTCATGGAGGTACGGAATCTGTTCGCGCATATCATCAGGCATAGGCTTACGACCCGCTTTGTATTCAGGATAGATCTTGAGTCGAGCACGCACATTAGTCTTGGCCTTATCCCACGCTACGATAACGTAATCTGGATTGAGTTTTTTAAGAATCTGAAGGGCTAATACAGCAAAACCGTACACACCACCAGTTGGTGTGCCGTCAGGCAAACTTAGATTTGGCATCGCGTAATAACCACGATAGAAAACGCTTTTGCCGTCAATTACGACTAACCTCTTTTCAGCCATGTGTTATAAGTGTAGCAAACAGTCGTATATCTAGTCGTCTAGTTTGAGGGCTTTGGCAGCTTCAGCATAAAATGAATCAATATTGTCGTCGTTTTCTAGGATGATGTCGGCATGGCGTTTCATTGCACCAATATTTTGATCAGTCTTGCTCTCCTCCGGCTTATGGAGCTCCACTTGCTCGCTGGCTTTAAAAGTTTCGAATGATTTATCTGCTTCATCTCGACCTCTGGAATATGCGCGTTTGTACCGTAACTCAATCGGGGCATCCATGAAGACAAGTTCTCCACCCGCGCTTTTAAGCGCCTCGACTTCTCCGATCGATCTAATGCCGCTAATTACGACATTATCGTAGTCTTCTGCCTGCTCTAAAGCGCGCTCAAGAAACACACCTGCGCCCTCTGATTCACGGGTTTCGTTAGCATAGAAGAATAAATGCTTACGGTCGGTTGAACCATATTTGTCCTGACTACCAGCCCGAACCATGTTACTCGTCGACACATGATAAAAACCTTTCGTCTCAAGCCATTCGGCTAAGGTGTCTTTTCCACTGGCAAACGTACCTGAGATACCAATAATACGTTTCATCTGGTTATCTCAAACTTATTACGCAGATGCTGGAAGAAATGCTCATCGTGAAACGCTACGAACTTACTCGTTTCATCAGAATGCTTGAGTGTCACTGTGTCTCCACTCTGCAAAGAGAAGATCTGTGCTCCGTCCGCGTTCAAGACAACATCTGCTGGGTAACCTGATTGAAGTTGTAGCTTCTGATGCGCCTTGAAATCACCGACTGAAATCGTAATCGTCTCACTCTGATCAACCACCATACTAGGGATCGGCACGCTGTGATTAAGTAATTCCGTTATTACCAACGATTTCACTTTCGGTGTAAGTATCGGGCCGTGAGCGGAAAGGTTGTAGGCGGTGGAACCTGTCGCTGTGGCCACCAGCACGCCTGTACCATTGAGTTTCATATATTCCTGACCATCAACTGCAATCTCAAGTCGCACGACGCTTAAAGGGCTGCTGACCACTACATCATTAAGCGCCTTACATGAAAATATCTCTTCACCGTCTCGTTCTACTCTCGTATCGATTAACGTTCGCTCAAGAATAGTGTAGTCACCGCTGATGACTCGCTCGATGGCGGCGAGATGGTCTTCCTCACGGTCAACGCTCGCCAGAAAACCAACATTTCCTCTGTTAATACCCAGAATCTCGGCACCACTCTCTTGGTACTTCTGGACGGCAGCCAAGATACCACCATCGCCACCAATGACGATAACCAGTTCTGGATCTGATTCTACGATCTCCGCCTTGTCAGTCAGCCAGTCTTTTATCTCTCGCTGAAGTTGAGCAATTTCCTCTGTTTCAAATCGTGAATAAATTGCAACGCGTTTCATAACTTTGGACTAATTACTTAGCTTTTTTGAAGAAGAGAACCTCTTGAGGACGATTAGAATAGCCATAATAAGCAATACGGTAACGATCGCGAAATTATAGATACGGTCAATCTGAGTAAACTCACCACCGCTAGCAGAATGCTGTATCAATGCATAAATACTACTAAGGACACCACCGAAGAGCATGCCTTCAGCCACCACGTGATTAATCGACTTTATGAAGTAGCCTGAAGCATAGGTGGTAATTGCAATGACAAGAACAATGCCGGAGACATTTTGCGTATAGGTTTTGTTAGCTTTTTGATATTGCTTTTCTTTCTGTCGGTATTCCTTACTTTCGTAATATTTATCAGATTGGCTATTATACGAGTAATCATATGGTGATTCAGGCGAAGGATAAAACGTATAAACGGCTGTTCCAACAAATATGGTGATGATTAGACCGACAAAAAGGGAGAAAAGTAGTCCAACAATGTGCTCAGCTTTCATACCTAAAGATTACTCCCCTTTTATCTGTTACTGCAAGTAGTCGCGTAGCTTCTTTGAATCAGTACTTTTACGAAGTTTGGCGAGAGCTTTGGCTTCTATTTGTCGGATACGTTCTCGAGTAACACCGAATTCTCGGCCGACTTCTTCTAGGGTATGGGTCTTGCCATCATCAAGGCCAAATCGCATACGCAGAATCTTCTGCTCACGCTCAGATAGACCCATTAATATACGGTTCACATGCTCACGCAACAGTTGTGAAGTTGCAGTTTCCTCTGGAGCTGGTGTGTCTTCATCTTCAATGAAATCACCGAGCACTGAGTCTTCCTCATCATCACGAACTGACTGATCAAGACTAGAGATGTCTTGTTTAATCTTCATGATGTGTTCAACCTTCTCAACTTCGATTTCCATTTCCTTGGCTAATTCTTCGTTGGTTGGCTCACGATTTAGCTCCTGGGTCATTCTACGGTGTGTTCTAAGCAATTTATTGATGGTTTCCACCATATGGACAGGGATACGAATGGTTCGCGCCTGATCAGCGATAGCGCGAGTTATTGCCTGACGAATCCACCAGGTTGCATAGGTAGAAAATTTGAAACCTTTATCTGGATCGAATTTCTCAACTGCACGAAGTAAGCCAGTATTACCCTCTTGGATAAGGTCTAACAGATCAAGTCCTCGACCAACATAACGCTTGGCTATCGAGACAACTAATCGCATGTTGGCTTCGGCCATGTGGTCTTTGGCTTTCTTGTCACCTGATTGGACCTTTTTGGCGAGTACAATTTCTTCTTTGGCATTTAGTAGTGGAATCTTACCGATTTCACGTAGGTACAGACGGACTGAATCGTCGGCAATATCATCGATGAATTTATCGCTTTGTTTGATCAATTCTTCTTCGGTCAGTTCTTCGTCTTCATCACCGTTAATGGTTATTTTAACTCCGTTATCTACGAGATCACCATATAGTTCGTCGAGTACATCTGAGTTGTCTTCGATATCTGGAATTTTGCCAAAGATGTCCTTTTGGTCAATCGTGCCGGCCTTAGTAGCAGTCGCAATAATATCCGCCATAACGTCATCATAAGCCGACGGTGCACGGTCTTTGTGGATCTTTTCTACTAATTTTTTCTTCTTTGGTTTCGCTACCATTGTAATCTGCTCTCCCCTTTATAATTGGTCATTGTATTGTTCAAGTAGGGAATGTACTGCTTCGCTATCACCACGAGCTTCTGCTTCACGGATTGCGAGTGTTAAATCTACCTGCTTTTGTTGTTTTGCTTTCTTAGTAAGCCGTTCGAGTAGGACTTGCGCTTCGCTGGCACGTTGATGTTCTGTCCACTCTCCATATAATTCGTCGGCTTTGAACTGTAGTATTGTCGCATATTCTTCATCCTCCGACAACTGTTGGCTAAGAAACATTTCTGTTCGTTCACCGGTGAACACATTTTTAGCGATAGAAAGTGATTCTTTGAGGCTCGGCTCGATCAAAAGTAGAGCCAGAAGATTTTCTTCTAGATTCTTTCGCTCATCAACATGATCTATGTGGAAGTGTGCAATTTTCTTTGTCCCCCCTCGTTTGGTAGTTGTGGGATTATTAAGTTTACGTTTAACGGCATCGAGACTGACCTCTGTTCTGTCAGCTAGAAGCTTCAAATAGTGCTCCTGTTCAATCGGATCACTCAACTCATTAATCACGGGTAGAAGGCGGTTGCTGTAGGCCGTCTTACCACTGGCTGTCTTCAGGTCGACTTCAGTTGCCAGGTGATCAAACAGCCAATCCATCACATAAACCGACTGCTCGACGGCTTTCTGCCATGCCCGGGGGTCTTTCTGAATAAGCTCATCTGGATCCTTTCCACCGTCAATTAAGATAATCGAAATATTCACATTAGCTTGTTGGGCAATCGGGATCGCACGCATAGTTGCGTTCAGTCCGGCTTTGTCCTGGTCAAAAGCAAAAGCGACATTATTGGTTAAACGACTAATCTGTTTGAGCTGAGCATAAGTCAGTGCCGTACCAGCGCTAGCAACAACGTTTTTAACATTAATTTGGTGCGATGCTAACACATCGAAATTACCCTCGACGAAGATGACTTGATCTTGCTCACGGATAGATTTTTTAGCCTGATCAAGACCAAAGATATGACGACTTTTGTCGTAGAGTATAGTCTGAGCGGTGTTGAGATATTTGGGCATACTATCGTCGATAACTCGACCAGTAAAGCCAATAACTCTCCCCTGCACATCAGTCAACGCGACAAGAACTCGTGCATAAAACATATCAACAATGTCGCCTCGGCGTTTGGCTACTAGACCTGCTTTGATAAGCTCAGCGTCATTGAATCCCTTTTTACGAAGAAAATCGCGCAATGCCGTACCCTGACGTGGCGCATAGCCAACTTTGAAATCAGTAATTGTGTTCTTGTTGAAATGACGATTCTTTGTGACATAATCAAGCGCAGGTTGGTTTTTAATGAGGCTTTGTTGGTAATATTTGGCAGCAAGTTCATGGGCAGCAATAAAGCGCGTTTTAAGCTTGGTCAACTCGGCAGCTCCACTATTGCTGTATTGGCTAAGATCAAGACCAGACTTCTGGGCTAGCTTCTCGAGTGCTTCACGGAAACTGAGCCCTTCCATTTTCATAACGAACTCGAAATGGTCACCTCCTTCGCCACAACCAAAGCAGTGATAAATACCTTTCTCTGGATTGACCATGAAGCTTGGAGTTTTTTCAGCATGAAACGGACAGAGCCCTTTCAGATTACGACCTGAACGTTTAAGCTCGACATAACCACCGACAACTTCATCTATCGAAAGTCGTTGTTTGACCTCACCGATTGCATCCATTATCTACAAAATGCCTTTCCTAATAATCAATCATTCATAGTATTAAAGTATTTCTATCATATTTCTTTCTAAATACATATATAGAGTACTACAGTGGTTGAATACACCCACAAATATGCAGATCCGACAGCAAAGTTAAATTTATGATAAAAGCGTATGTATCCAATCTAATAATTAATGTTACTTAGGTATATATACAAGAAATCCACTCGTTTATCTAAGGGCTGACGACTAGCGTAAAATATGGAGGTTATGGTTCAATGGATTGTATGCAACCGCAGCAAAGCTATTTCCCCCAGCAAACCGAGGAAGACGAAAAGAAGAAACTCCTAATGGTAATCGGTGGAGCCGTCTTAGGAGTCATTTTGCTAATTATTATGGGCATGATGATATTCAGTGGCGATAAAAGTCGAGAGATTCTTGAGAGAAGTATCGCCTACACATTTGAAGAAATTCGTACTAATAAATTGGTAAGCAAATACGACAATGACGACTTTGATCTGATACAGTATCAAGCCCAATTCAATACTCTGGTATATAGCGATCTATCTACACTTCAAAATATCTTCGGAGTTGATGAAGAGTTGAATAAAGACGTTATTGAAGCCCTGACTGATGTAGAGGTTAAACCAAGATTTGCCGAAGCCTATAGCATTAACAAGTTCGAAGCTGAATACGCTAGGACAATGACAGCTTTAATGAATAAAAATCTAAACGAGCTTAGACAATTGGAGAAATTGTCTAGTGGTGAAAATAAACAAGCTATCAGAACAATAATTAATAATCATGAAGCTCTAATAGAACAAATCAAAGATATTTAGATTCGAATTAATCTGTTAGGACCTGAGGATAGCTGCTGTTTTAAATTCACCAGATGAGTCGGGTAGTGAAAAGACGTGCTGTCCTGAACTGACGGCTGATCTAGCCAGCATATTTAATAGATTAACATCACCTGGCTGAGGATTTTCATGAATATCGACAGCATGTGTCGCATTCAAGCTTCCCCATTGTCGGTCACTGGTGTTTATAAATAGGGTTTGGACTCGCCCTTCTGAAATTGCGTCCATCACCTGTTTTATCCCTCGGGCAATCCGCTGGGGCTGTGAATGTAGTAATCGATTGAATTGAGAATAGGCCAAACGTTGATCACGACGAGCTTGAGGTTTAAGCGCTGTCCAAGCTCGATTTCGAACAGTCATAAGGTTCATGCCGTCCGGGTTTTTGGCCACGTACTTTTTAACGACATTGTTGTAGCTTGTTAGGCTCTGAAAGAGAGCGACAATATGAGGAAGTCCGATCAAAACTAGCGGAGTCGCGGCTGCCTGCATATAGGGAGTGACGATTTGATCAACCAATTTTAGATACTTGAAGATATCAGGGTTGGTATTTGTCTGTAGATAGTAGTCAGATCGACGATCATGGGTTGCTTCTTCTTGTCTCAGCTCCTTAATTGCATCTTCTAGCTCATCTAGATGGACCTCTTCTACTGCGTGGCGATTAGACCAAAGCAGTCTAACTTTGTGTTGGCTAAGCGCTAAAACATGAAACTCACCATCTGCGATTGAATCTAGTAGTGGAACTATGTCGAATTCTGAGGCAATTGTTATTGCCTCATCGTAGCTATCGGCAAGATGGTATGCCTGTAGGAAGTCTCGACCGATATAAATTGCCGCTGTTTTGTCGGCGTGAGCCCACCAATTTCGATCATGGAGCAACTTGTAGGCATTAGTTAAGAGTGCGTCCTTAGTCTCTACTGAATATCTTTGGGAGATAGTTTCTTTGATTTTCGTTAATCGATACCTAAAATCTTCACGTAAATAACTGTAGTCAACCGTGTTGGTCTGCATAAGAATCGATATTGCCGGGGTTTGTTTTATGTTTGCCAGTGTTTGTATTTCAGATCGAGTCAGCACTTTCACAGCTGGCCTCCCTCCTGGGTTTACATTCACCTCATCACATTCACGTAAAGGAACGATTTACATACTTAATATATCATAAGTGTTATGAATGAATCAACATCTTCGTACACATTAATTATTCTTCTGCTATCAACACTCCGGCGTGAGTAATTAAATCAAACACTTCGGTGTCTTCCAGTTGGCCCGTGAGTACGATAGTAATCCATTTCTTAGGATCAAGATTGTGAGCACTCATAACAGATTCATACTTTTTAATTAATGACTTGTGGAGCATAGGGTCGCATCGCAAACTAAGGCGTACTGGACTAGCGTTAGAACTTATATAGGCAATGCTTTTACCGTTAATCGTATATCTTAGAATGTTTTTGTTGTTAATAGCCTTAGAGGTAGCTCCCATTTTAACTAAAAAATTATCAACTTCATTATTACTAAGCATTTTATTACTCTTTATTTGAAATAGTATCGAAAATTTTTTCATCAGGGTGTACAAACTTTAGATATGCTTGCATTTCTTCGATTGAACCACGAATATCATCGAGTGCACGATGCGCATTACGCTTTGCTACCTTAACTCCATATTTCTGCATAAAGACTACTTTCCAAGAACTTACATCTAACATGCGATAATGAAGCCTTTTTTCGACAGTAGGCCAGTACCGTCGAATAAATCGACGATCTTGGTGAATGGAATTTCCCGCTAAAAGTATTGGTGATTTATCGAAATATTTATCCAAAAATGCTAATAGTTCTTTCTCGGCCTTAACTTCTGATACTCCATGCGGTATTTTGTTGATTAGACCGGATGCATTATGCATTTTCTGCACCTCTGCTGGCATTGAATCAAGCAGGTCTTGATCTTGTTTGACGACAATTTCCAAACTAGCCACTTCGTTAAATTCCCAGTCTGTAATGATTGCAGCCAATTCTACAATCCTGTCATGATCTGGCTCTAAGCCAGTCATTTCTAAATCAATCCATAGTAGTGTTGCGTTATTCATTTGATTGCTAGTATATCAGTTTAGTGTTCAATGATTTTAATTGATTGTCGATCAGGCAAACAAGTTACCTGCACAATACCGCCGATAGGTAACGTTAGCTGGGGTTTAGTGTGTCCAAAATCAACATTGGCAATTATTGGAACATACTGCAATAGAGGATTCTGCGACACCAGATTGGTAAGGTATTCCCTGTCTACCCCGCTCGCCATTTGAAAACGACCAATCAGTATTGCTTCCACCGCTTTAAATTTGTCATTTAGCATTAATGACTCAAACAGTGCGCTAAAGTGATGACTTTGAGACTCATGGTCATCTTCAATTAAGATAATACTTCCTTTTAAGCTAGGCATAAATTGGGTTGATTTAAGGTAAGAAAAACATGTCAAGTTACCCCCAATCAACTTGCCTTCGACAATCCCAGCAGGATTCAGTGGCCACCAACCCGAATTTTGGTAACTATGATCAATACCGTCTGGGTGGTCTTTGTCATAGATTGTTTCGCTCCACTCCTCTGATGATTCTAAATTAAAGACTTCTTTGTTAAAAAGTGCCTTCTTTATAAAACAATCAGCAAATTCATTTTGACCAACAGCTCCGGCATTTGGAGCATGGTATGTTATTAAACCGGTCTTAGCATATATGGCATTTAGCAACACCGTTATATCAGAATAACCGCAAATAATCTTGTTGCTCAGCTCTTTTAAATCAATGGCTGATAGTATTTCGATACTGCTAAAACCGCCAGTACCAGCCCAAACCCCGCTCACATTATTATCTCTAAAAGCATTAATTAAATCCTCAGCTCTCTCCTTAGCTGTAGCGCTCTGATTAAAGCAATGATTAGCGAAACTAACTTTCAAACCATGCTTTTTAAAACCTTCAATAATCTTTTTTCGATTATCTGCATCTGACTTTTGAAGAGATGACGATGGACAGACTATCCTTACTTCATCCCCTATTTTTAGTCTTGGTGCTACTCGACTCATTTTTGTTTCTTTAAATGCGGATTAGCATGAATAAATTTTTGGAAAAACCTTGAGACCAGATCATTCCCATCCGGATGCAACATAAATCGAGACCCTAGGGCAACACTAATTAATCCCCCCAATGAATCAGTTATTAAATCAATTGTTGTGTCGGCATTTGTCAGGCCTCTTTGTAAATTAAAGTCAGTAAACTGATCGACAGAAAACTCAAATATCTCCCAGAAAACTCCGAAAGTCACTGCAAAAGAAAATGCGAAACAATAAAGTAAAAAATTCGATGTTACTAGTCTTTTCTGAAGCCTCAGCATGTATAGGATTATGAAACCAGTAAAACCAAAAAGCGCGCCCATACTAGCGTGAAGTAGGTCATCCCACCAAGGAAATAGTCCGTAGAAATCTAGAATGTTACCTAGTACAAGCGAGCTATAGAGGAAGATAATTATTGCAAAACTATACTCGATTGGAAGCTTGACTTTGTTCCGTCGCTGGATCATATCAGGGATAAATAACAATACAGTGGCCATCAGCCCGTTGAGAATATGCTCAGCGTTAGATTGGTAAATTGCAAAAAATAGCGCAAATGCAGCTGAAATTCTGAGTATCCAAATAATGAAATGCTGTATTTTGTCATCCATTGTTGCATTTTCAGGGAATAATTGCATTGCTATACTTTGTTTATTATTGCGTTCATAGTATCAGATTGGTAGACTTATTTGTATTGCTCTTGCTTAATGCAAGCGACTTAATCACGAGCAGAAGGACAGTCTTTATTAGTTTTCGTAGTTTCATCAACACAATTGTTAATGCCAGCAGGTATACGACAGTGACAAAGCAAGGTGTGCCCCATGAACATAAGGGAGCACGTTATATGAATAGCGAAGAACTTGTTCTCAGCCTACGCAAAAATAAGCATTTTTTCTTTCAGGTATCTATCGTCGTATTAATAATTGGTACAGTTGCTGGAACTCAACTTTTTCAGAACAAAGAAACTAATCTAGCAAATAACGAAAACATTAATCAGTCTGAAAATATACCAATAACACTGGATGAACTATCTGCGACAGAAATTGCGGCTGGAATAGCCCTTTCGTCTGACAACATTGTTAAAAGCGATGTTGTATCTCAAGCTGAATCAATTGCGGTTAAAGAGTCAATCGCCTTATCAAGCGAGGAATTCATAAGCAAGCCTGCCACTTCCGCCAAAGATGGATTGCAGAGATCGGCAATTATTAATCATTTATCTGTTGATGGCGAGACACTCGAATCAATAGCACAGAAGTACGATATCAATGTGGACACAATCCGATGGGCAAATAATATTGCTGGAAATAATCTCGAAGCAGGAAAAAAACTACTGATACCGCCAGTTGATGGAATCCTATACATCGTTCAAGCTGGCGATACAGCTGAATCTATTGCACGACTTTTCTCTGTTGACTCGGCAGGAATTATTAACGTTAATGATGCCGAAATATCCGGTCTTCAAGCCGGTGTTCAGATCACAATACCTGATGCTCGTCCGTTATCAGAATCTTCAAAATCAAACGCTGATTCTCAAAGAGCTAAGTCAGTATTTACAGGCAACGTTTTTGGGTCACTCGATAATTTCTGCGAACCAAGTACAGTCTCGTTATTGGGAAGAGTCAGGGAGGGTGACGTAATTGGAATGATGGGCAGTACCGGATCATCGTCTGGCAAACATTTACATCTGGGATTATGTAGTAATGGCTCATATATTGATCCGGTTAAGAACCGTCAAACTCGTGAAATGGTCGCGGGATTTGCATGGCCATTGAAGGATCGCCAGGCAGAAGTAAGTCGTTGGTTTGATTGTTCGCGCTACTGGGCTGCGGCAAGAGGTAACTGCCCTGCCGGTTGGTATTTCCACGCAGGGGTAGATATTACCGAACCCTATAGTAAGCAAACTCAAATCTTAGCCATTGGTGATGGTGAGATGATTTTCCGTGGCTACCAATATGGCAGCGGTTACACAGTAATGATTCGTCATGATAATGGCTACATATCACAGTACCGACACATGCTACCGTTTTAAACCGAGCTTTGTGCAAGCTCAGTTAGCTATTGTTGCTTCTTGATTGTCAGATAGGCATCTCTAAATGCCATACCTTGATTCACCAACTCATAGACTTTTTCAGTAGTGTATAAATCGTCAGTCATAGCAGATTTTAGGTTGGCTTCATTTAATTCAAGTTTTGGAATAACTTCGATTAGCAGATCCAGCGTATCAATGACAATGTTAATAGACTGCATCAAAGGACCTTTCATTGTCTGTAGGTCACGATTGTAGCCACTGATTAGTTTGGTGTAAGTAGCCGATATCTGTTGTTGAGCCGCCAAAACAATCGATGTATTAGCTCGCATTATTTCAAACAAGTCATAGTTTCGTTTGTTGGGCATAATGGAAGAACCTGTTGTAAATTCTGACGGAAGATTAAAGAAATCAAATTCTTTGGTGGTAAATAACATCATGTCAGAGGCGAAACGACTATTGACCAACATTTGCTGGGACAAACCCTGAACTAGCGCATGCTCAAATAATCCACGAGATAGTCCAACATATTGTGGATTAGTTTGGGTTTTAGAAAAACCCAGTTCTTTGGTAGTTAATTCTCTGTCATTTTCGAAATTAGCAATCCCAAAACCAGAAGCCGAGCCTAGTGGATTTTGATCAATAAGTATGGCTACGGCATCTAGACCAATGATCGTGTCTCTCCAAGCATCACTAAAACTTTCTAGCCACGTGCCAACCGTAGTCGGCATTGCTTTTTGCATATGGGTGTAGCCCGGCATGGCTATATCACCAAAATTTTGTGCAGTTTTCTTGGTAATGTTCTCTAATTCCTTGGTTTTATCGATAATCAATTTTATTTGTTGTTGGCAAAATAGCCTCACCATTAGTGTTGCTTGGTCATTTCGGCTTCTACCGGTGTGGATTTTTTTACCCACCTCACCTAGCGATTCGGTTAAGAATTGTTCAATCGCTGTATGTGCATCTTCCTGTTCCGCGGTAATTGTGAACTTACCTTGCTCCCATAACTCAAGCAATACATCTAACTGATCAATGATTTGCTGTAATTCTTTATCTGTTAATACATCCTTGCTGGCCAGCATCTTGGCATGAGTCTTGCTACCTGTGATGTCATAAGGGAGCAACTGTTGGTCATGCACAACATCATCACCAGCAGTGTATTTCTGCACTAACGGATGCAATGGTGTATCAATTTGCCATAATTTCTTTACTTCTTTTGTCATAGTTACTCCATTCTAATATTAAAAAACCCTCTGATGTCGAGGGTTTCATTTATTCATTTTCTAAATACTACTTTATAACCCTCATCCAGTAACTGGGACGGCGACGTAATTCATTCAATTGAGTGCTCATCGTAAACATAGATTTATCATATATAATCTTTGGTTTAAGTCAATTCACCAGATCGACGTTTGCGTAACTTGTCAAAATATTTTTCATCGACACCACCTGTAACATAGTCGCCGTCAAAACAACTTGCATCAACTCTTTTAATATCAGGATTCAGTTCAAATACAGATTCGAATAGATCATCCAGATCCTGATAAATAACAGCATCGGCATTAATTATTTTAGCAATTTCAGTTTCATCTCGATCGTGAGCAACTAATTCTTCACGAGTTGGCATATCAATTCCGTAGACATTAGGGAACCTAACAGCTGGAGCTGCACTAGCAAAATATACCTTTTTCGCACCAGCATCTCGAGCCATTTGGATAATCTCTCTACTGGTATTACCCCTAACAATCGAGTCATCAACTAGTAAGACGCTTCTGCCCTTGAACTCGCTAGTCATTGCATTCAGTTTCTGCCTGACTGATTGGCGTCGTGTGGTCTGGTTTGGCATGATAAATGTTCGTCCGACATAGCGGTTCTTCACAAATCCTTCTTGATATTCGACTTTGAGTACACTTGCAAGCTGGAGAGCTGCCGTTCGTCCACTGTCTGGAATAGGAATAACTACTTCAATATCATTGTCAGGCCATTGACGGAGAATTTTACGGCCTAACTTTTCTCCCATCAATAATCTAGCTTCATATACTGAAACTTTGTCGATAACTGAATCAGGTCGAGCTAAGTAAACATATTCAAATACGCAAGGACTGAGTGTTGGGTTTTCGGAGCACTGCTCAGAAAAGAAATTGCCTTGTTTATCTATAAAGACTGCCTCACCTGGTGCAACATCGCGTTCCGGTTTAAACCCAAGTACCTCAAGGGCTACTGTTTCACTAGCAACCATATATTCAGTCTGACCATCATTACCCTGCCGGGTCCCATAGACTAATGGCCTAATGCCATATGGGTCTCTAAAGGCCAGTACTCCGTAACCTGCAATCATTGAAACAACGGCATAGGCGCCTTTGACGCGCTTGTGCAGGAGACGTACTGCTTGGAAAATATCTTTCGGAGATATCTTAACCTTGTCATTAATTTGCAAACCGTGGGCAAGAATATTGAGCAAAATTTCAGAATCTGAATTGGTGTTGATATGACGATGATCTGTTTCAAACATTTCTTTTTTGAGTTCATCGGCATTAATAGTGTTGCCGTTATGTGCCAGGGAGATGCCGTAAGGCGAATTAACGAAAAAAGGTTGTGCTTCGTCACTCGAATCACAACCTGCTGTGGGATATCGGCAATGACCAATTCCCATGTTTCCAGTAAGTTCCATCATATGGGAACTACGGAAAACATCACGCACCATACCATTGTCTTTTCGTAAGTGAAGAGTCGCATCGTCATCGCTGGTCATAATCCCAGCGGCATCTTGTCCCCTATGTTGCAAAATTGTCAGAGCGTCGTAAAGCTCTTGGTTAACGGCTTCTGTAGATACAATTCCTGCAATGGCGCACATGGGGGTTAGCGTCCTCGTTAAGCCTTAAGTATAGCCACTACTGGTAACTTATGCAAGATTAAGTGATGAGTTAAACATTAAATAAACTGCTGATTGATTCAGCAGCATGAACTCTTTTAATTGCTTCAGCTAGAACCGGTGCAATGCTCAGTACTTTAATCTTCTTATGCTCCTTATCCGTACCCTGGGCAATCGTATCAGTAATACATAATTCATCGATTAGACTTTCAGAGATTCTTTCCATCGCCGGACCAGATAAAACACCGTGAGTAATTGCCGCATAAATCTTATTTGCACCGTGCTCCTTGATCATTTTAGATGCAGGAACTAATGATCCTCCGGTGGCGATGATGTCATCAACAATAATTGCATCCTTACCTTCGACATCTCCTAGCAAGTTGGTTGCAACTGCATTCTTGTCATCTACACGACGCTTGTCTATGACCGCCATCTCACAATTTAATCGTTTTGCGTATCCATGAGCCATTTTAACTGCCCCGGCATCAGTCGCTACAACGACAGGGTTGTTCATCTTCGCTTTAAAATAATCAACAAACACATTGACTGCATAGAGGTGGTCGCAAGGGATATCAAAGAAACCCTGAATCTGGTGCGCATGTAAATCAATAGTCATAACTCGATCAGCCCCAGCTGAGGTCAATAAGTTGGCCATTAGTTTGGCGCTAATCGGCACACGAGGCTGATCCTTGCGGTCTTGGCGTGCATAGCCGAAATACGGCATTACTACCGTAATGCGACCAGCAGACGCTCTCTTAAGGGCGTCCATGGTAATGAATAGCTCCATGTAATGTTGATTTGGAGGCGTCGAGGTTGATTGAACGATGAAAACGTCCTCACCTCTAACATCTTCATTAATCTTAACTCTGGTCTCTCCGTCGCTGAAATTACCGATATAGGCATCGGCAATATTTGTCCCGAGCTCCTTAGCAATAGCAGCTGCCAGCGCTGGATTAGAGCTACCCGTGAAGAGCATTAGTTTACGTTGGTCCATCGGGGGGGAATCTCCTACTTATTCTTACCTGTTATTGTTACGCAATTACAGGTATTTGTAAATTATTCTTTATTGTCTTTGAAGTCGAGGGCTAATGAATTTATGCAATATCTTTGTCCGGTTGGTGTTGGGCCATCATCAAAGACATGCCCCAAATGACCACCACATTTTGCACAAGTCGCCTCTGTTCGCTTCATCCCGAGTGTTGTGTCATCGGTAAAAGTAACTGCACCGGGTTTTGCATCGCAAAAGCTTGGCCACCCGCTACCCGAATCAAACTTTGTTGCGCTATCGAATAATTCGGTACCGCAATTAGCGCAGGTATAGTTGCCATCTGCCTTATGATCGAGAAATTTGCCTGTAAATGGTGTCTCTGTGGCCTTATCAAACAATACTTTCTTCTGTTCGTCAGTTAGCTGATCATTCATGGCTTCATCATACCTGATAACAGATTGGATAGCTTCATCCACAGAAAACACTAGCTTTTCCACAGTATGATTGCATCTGTTGTGCAAAATTTGCACAGAATATAATATAGGGGTATGGCCGACTCAAAACTTGTTACTGAATTCCTCACTCGCCTAGGCTTAGACACTGATGAGATAAGCGTGTATATCAGTCTTGCTAACCATGGGGCAATGACTTTGACTGAATTGTCACGAATAAGTGGTGTGGAACGCACCTCAATCTATCGAATGTTAGATTCCCTCCAATTGAAGGGAATCGTCAAAATCAAAGACGAACACAAACGTAAAATCGCCTACCCTGCCAAACCACAAGAACTACTGAGAATCATCGATCAGGAAGAGATCCGCTTGCATAGTTTGCGTAATCAACAGAGTAGCTTCACCTCACAGATCGAGGAAATGACCGGTAGCCAAACTGACACTAGCGTCACCTATTACAAAGGGGTTGAAGGAGTTAAACAAGTTCTTTGGAATATGCTTAATTGTAAGAGCAAGACAATTTACTCTGTTCTAGATCACTGTCTGGCTGAAATAATTGAACCTGAATTTTTTAACTCATGGGGTAAGCGCTTCCGCACCTTAAAACTTCAGAACAAAGCCGTGTATTCGAACAGTTTTAAATCAAGCATAAGAAAATCCAGATCCAAGCTGACTACTGACCCATTAAATGGCGTTGGCTACTACTACATCGATCCAGCAAAATTCGACCTAACTCAGTCTATTGAAAGTTATGATGATTATGTAATTTATTTCAACTGGGCAGGTGAAAAATGCTACGCTGTTGAGATCTGTAATCCCAACATAGCCTACTCCACAAGACAGTTGATTGATCTGTTGATATCTCAAACTGGGGGTGAGCCCAAAACCTGGACCACATTAAAAACCGAAATATCTAGAAGCTAGATTTCCGCAAAAAACCTCTAGAATCTGATGAATACCTAAGTTTCGAGCTGATTAGCATGAGTAATTGCTATTACTCCTGTTCGTAGTAGTTCAATTATCTCATAATTAGACTTTATTGAGGCAATGGCACGATCAATATTTCTGCTATCACCAGTAATCTGAATTACCGCGTGTCCTTTGAGCTCTTCAACAACAAGCAAGTGAACATCAGTTATATCGATTCCACGAAGAGTTTTAAATTCTGTTGTCACGACTTTGACCATAGCAAGTTCGCGTCTAGTAGTTTCCTTGGCGCTATGCTCTTTGGCATGAAGCACATCGATTAACTTCTCTAATTGCAGAATAATCTGACGCACCGTATCAGGATCTCCTGTTGCGGTAATCGTCATATGGCTATATCTGTTATCAAGGGTTGGTGACACATTTATTGAGTTAATGTTAAATGCTCGTCGAGTGAAAACCTGAGCGACTCTAATTAATGCCCCCGGCTGATTATTAACCAATATACTAATAGTGTGAGTATTATCTCTGTTCATTACTTCAAGTGCTCCCCGTTGGTTTGTCTAATTTGTGTTCGACAGGACCGACCAGCATATCTTCAAGGCGAAGCCCAGCTGGAATCATCGGATACACATTGTCAGCTTTTATTACTTCAACATTAACCACCACTGGACCGTCTTTGTAGGCCAGGGCTTCAGCGACTGCAGAACTAAGATTTTTTCTGCTATCTAAAGTAATGCCCTTTATTCCTTCGTAACTCTCGGCTAATTTAACAAAATCAGGGTTTCCTTCCAGATCAACCCCACTCTCGCGGTTATCATAGAAAAGCTCTTGCCATTGTCTAACCATGCCGAGATAGTGATTGTTCATTATGAAGACTTTTATCGGCAATTTGTTAAGAGCAGCAGTTGCTAGTTCAAACATTGTCATTTGAAATCCACCATCTCCAACTATTGCCACCACCAAATCATCGGGACGAGCGAACTGGGCGCCAATCGCAGCCGGCAGACCAAAGCCCATAGTACCGGCACCACCTGAACTCAGCCAGTCAAATGACTTAGCTGATTTCAAAAATTGGGCGGCCCACATCTGATGTTGACCGACATCTGTAACAACAACAGCAGACCCATTAGATTGTTCGTGAACAGTGGCTAACACTTCCTGCATAGTAAGGCCTTCTTTAGGCTGATCGAACTTAAGTGGAAAGTCTTTCTTCCATTCACTAAGCTGCTTCTGCCATTTGTCATGTTTTTGTGGAGTTATAAGTTTCAGAAGACTCCGGAGGATATCTTTGGCGTCGCCAACTAATGCAACATCTGGTTTAACCATCTTCCCAATTTCGGCTGGATCAATGTCGATATGGATAATTTTCTTATCTTTTTGGAAGGCAGGTGCTTGACCGATTATGCGATCATCAAATCTTGAACCTACCGAGATAAGTAAATCTGATGCAACAACCGCTTTATTTGCATAAGCTGTCCCGTGCATACCAATCATTCCGAGACTTCGTTCATCTTCCTCAGGGAACACCCCTTTGCCAAGTAATGTTGAGGTTACTTGAGCATCGATTATATTTGATAATTCGAATAATTCTTTTTCGGCGCCGCTAATCATCGCACCATGTCCCGCTAGAATAATTGGTTGCTTGGATTTGTTAATCATTGCGGCCGCTTCGGCAAGATCACGATTTTCAGGAATTGAAATTGGCTGATAGCCTGGCAAATCTATTGAAATATTACCCAATGAACCAGTAAACGATCCTGAGCTAACATCTTTAGGAATATCAATTAGTACCGGTCCTGGACGGCCAGTTGTCGCAATTGTGAATGCCTCACTCACTACTCTCGGGATATCATTAGTTTCACGAACAAGATAATTATGCTTTACGACAGGCATTGAAATATCGAACACATCTGCTTCTTGAAACGCATCCTTACCAAGCATTGGCAAAATCTGTTGTCCGCTGATTACAATTACCGGGACACTATCCATACTAGCGGTCATTAGGCCAGTAATCGTATTGCCTGCCCCAGGGCCACTCGTGACCAAAACAACACCGGGTTTTCCGGTAGCTCGTGCATATCCATCGGCCATATGAGTTGCACCTTGCTCATGACGAACCAATATCAGTTTTATTTTTGTTTTGGAGGTAATAATGGCGTCGAATATCGGGATTGCAGCACCACCAGAATAGCCGAAGATATATTCAACTCCTTGTTTTTCGAGCATTTTTACTAAAGCGGTAGCACCATCCATAACGAATAACTGTACTCCTGCCTCTGTAATAATTCAAATATCAGCAAGCAGTAGGTGGCGAACAGAATGGACACTGGGGAGAGAGTGCCGATTGCTAGCTACTCACTGTTATCTGCTTTTTACCAAGCTCCTATTACACTGCCCATTATGGCAAAAGTGATGAGGATATAACTGGCATCAATCGCAAAAAGCTCGAAACTTCTTTGTGCAAATGTGTATTGGGTACCAAGACTAGTAACGATAAAGAAAGCACCAATTAAGGCGCCAAACAGCCCTCCGTCCACGGGATCTTTAATCTGAAATACCGATGAAAATATCGCCAAAAATACAGCAGAAAGGAATGAAAGAACAAAACTTATTCCAAAAACCTTTACCATATTGGCATTTTCAATATCCCTCTTCTTGAGACCAACAGCATTCATCCATTTAGTACCCAATACCCTCTCGTGATACCAAATACCACCAATGACAAATGTCACAAGGGTTGCGATAACCACAGATAGCCAATTGATTGATTCAAACCCATTCGATAAAACATCTGATATTTCCATAAATTCTCCCTTAACATTATTATTTCAAACACAAAGAATATGCTTTAGCAGTTATGATTCCAGTACAGTATGCGCTCGACGTTAACTTTTAATCAAATTTTTCAAATACGTTTTGCGGAAAAGTGTTCAATCATCTTATTGTCTAATATTTTGAGTATGTTTTGTGTATCGTTGGCATCCATAGTTTTCTTGTTATTGGTCAATTTTAGATGCCATGTGCTTCTTTTCACTTGCTCGTCTTCAGGAATAAAAATATCTGTGGGAGTCAGTTCCATAACAACATCATGATCATCAAGTGCATCACGAAGCACGGCTTGTAGTTGAGCATGGGGTTCGTCAATTTGAGACTGATAAGTGACGTCTAAAGAAGATGCTGGATATTTAGATTGCGATTGATAAGAAGGAATTGAGGCATGATGAGACAAAACATCTAAGTCAATCTCAAATCCTGCAGAAAATGCTGGTATTTTCAAGTTTGCACGAATTGAAGGTAGAATTTCACCAACTATTCCGAGAGTTTCTGATCCTATATGTACTGAAGCCGCTCGATGAGAGATGAACATTTTAGACAGGTTCTGTAGCCATTGCGATGAATCTGTATTTTCTCGGTCTATAGGTTTAAAAGTTGCATCAATCGCATAGGACTCGAGCAAATTAATAAGATACCGCTTCGTTTCAAAGTATGGTGCTCCACCGAAATTTTTAGATTCTTTGTTTTCACTACTGAAAACAAAACTTAATAGATCTATTTCCAGTGGAAGCCCATCACTGGGATCCTTTTGAGTTTTGTTGTGAACACGATTCAATTCAAACAAAGCGAAGGTACTGTGCTGGGATCGATGATTAATGTGTACCTTGTCTAATAAACTTGGCACGATTGTCATCCGATAATAATTGAGTTCAGGACTAAGTGCGTTTCGTACTTCAAACGCCTGAGCCATGTCTTGACCAGTTATCTGCATCAGCTTCTTACTCACAAAACTATAGGTCAGTAACTCATTTGCTCCACTACTAGCTAGTCGCTCCCTAATTTGCTGTTTTAAACTTAGCACTCCTTCAAATACCCCTGGTTTCACACTTCGTCTTGGCAGAGTTTGGGGGATCTTATCAAGACCATAAAGCCTACCTACTTCTTCGACTATGTCCTCTTTGATTTCAATATCTTGACGCCAGAATGGTGCTTGGATATTCAATTTCTCATCTGTATTAACATTGAATTCAACATTGCTTAGGAGCTTAGAAATAACATTATCATCCAAGCTATCTATGTTTCCAATTCTAGACCTAATAAATTCTGAATCTAGCGTCAAATTTGGTCTTTGAAAGGCAATCCAGCTATCATCACTATCTAGATACTCGCTGGCAGGAACACCTCCGCTATTTAACCTAAATAACTTTAGGGCATGGGCAACAACAGGTTGGATCTGTGATGGTGACTGCCCTTTGTTGAATCGCATGGAAGCTTCAGTAAACAGTCCGTGCATCATACTACTACGACGAATTGAATACATATCAAAATTAGCCACTTCAACTAGTATTCGCGTTGTATGTTCGTCCACCTCTGTATTTGCACCTCCCATTACCCCGGCTAAGGCAATTGGTTCAATATCAGTGCAAATAAGAATTGATTTCTCGTGAGGTGAAATCGTTTTCCCATCTAATAATATAAGTTTCTCATCTTGTTTTGGATGACGAACGACAATGGAGACTCCATCATTGCTACTTTTGGCGGCAACCTTATCAAAATCAAAAGCGTGCATCGGCTGGGCGGTCAGATGTGCAATATAATTAGTGATATCAACCACGTTGTTTATGGGCTTTAAGCCCACCCGCGACAAATAGCTCTGCATTTGAATCGGGCTTGGTCCAATCTTTATACCATCAAGAGCGATAAGTGTAATTCTAGGTACTAGTTCTGGTAATTGGTTATCTAGATGGATTTTCAAACTACTACCTTCCGGAACTGGTGTATCAACTTTGTACCACTCAGGACTTGTGAACTCTATGCCTTGAATACCAGCGAGTTCACGAGCAACACCCAAAATACCAAAGCAATCAGGTCTATGTGTGAACATCTTGTTTTCAAGATCGATCACAAGATCGTCTAGTTTATAAACTGTGGCAAAATCATCTCCAGGACTTGCCTCGACATCAATCTCGAGGATACCTGCATGATCATCGCTTACCGATAATTCCTTAGGACTGGCAAGCATACCGTTACTCACCTCACCCCTGATTTCTCTAGCATCTAGACCCAGTGGTTCAACGTTTGTAAAAGTTGATGGCACAGTTGCACCAGGGGGTATCCATGCCACAAGCATGTCAGCTTCAACATTTGGTGCACCACAGACAACTTGTATATGCCCATCATCATTTCGGTCTATGTCAGGTAGCTTGCCACCATCATCTATTAAACAGACTTTGAGTTTATCGGCGTTGGGATGTTGAACACACGAAATGACTTTGGCAATATAAATCCCAACATACTGCTCACCTACGTCTGTCATCTGGTCAACTGCCCCTAATTGAGAGTTGATTCGACTCAGCAATTCTTCTTTGGTCAGATCGACTGACGTATATTCCTTAATCCAATTGAGACTTATTTTCATCGTATATCTCCAAACTGCCTTAAAAAGTCGAGTTTACCTGAGTTAAAAAGTCGAACATCCTCTACGCCACGCTTCATCATAACTAGGCGTTCTACACCCATACCCCAAGCAAATCCAGAATATATATCTGGATCAACACCTCCGTCACGCAAGACATTCGGGTGGATCATTCCCATTCCTAATAACTCGATCCAGCCTTCATAGCTACAAATGCTACAACCGGATTCGCAGAATGGACAACTTAGCGAAAACTCAAAACTAGGTTCAGTAAATGGGAAATAAAACGGGTTAATTCGTACAGACAATTCGCGCTCATAATATGTTTCGAGAAATGCTTTAAAGGTGCCTATCAAGTCTCCTACGGTAATGCCTTTACCAACAAATACGCCTTCTAGCTGATGAAAGGTGTGTTCATGTCGAGGATCAAGATCTTCATTGCGAAAGGTGCGCCCAGGGATGACATAGGCAATCTGCTCGCCTTTCTTGAGGTTTTCAGCGTTGCTTTGCAAAATTCTATTTTGCATAACTGATGTATGGGCCGGAGCAACCAGACCTTCGGTAGTCATAAAAGTATCGTAATCATCACGAGCTGGATGATCGTCAGGAAAATTTAGACTGGTAAACATGTGGTAATCATCATCTAGCTGGCGACTTTCGATTACAGAGAAACCCATTGAGCTAAAAATACTTAAAATCCGCTTCAGTTCTGAATTCACAGGATGGATATTGCCCTGTTCCGCTGGAAGTAATCGAGGCTTCTTGTCCTGGGCAACATTTGTATCAAACGGAGCTGTTACATCAATTGGTCCGAGTTTTTCAGCATTAGCTATTGCCTCCTGCTCGATAATCTTCTGCTCAAGCTCGCTTCTGAGCGCGTTTAATGCTTGGCCAAAGTTTGCGCGTTTATCCTCAGAAATTTCTTTTACCTTAGCGTATGCTTGCCGCAACTCGTTACTACGCAAAACACTACGAGGTTCATCAGCATTGTCAATTTGCTCTAGCAAATGACCCCTTAGTTCAGCAATGTCCGCCTCATAATCCATACCAGATTAGTATACGAGTCCACCACTGTAGTACCAAATTATTAATGTTTAGATGAAAAAATTGGCCAATATTTGCTAGTTTTCTTTGTGAAATATTCGCAAGCGTACTTTATGACTAAGTTCACGGAAAAACACATACAGTATCGGCGTTACAAACAGTGATAGAGCTCCAGAAGTTAGTAAACCAAAGATAATTACTACCGATAAAGACCGATAGAACTCCGAAAGAACTGCCAATGGTGCCAAAGACGCTATAGCCATTACTTTTGTCAAAATAATTGGTCTAAATCTTACCCCGCTAGCGTAGGCAATTGCTTGTTTAGAAGTTAAACCTTCCTTTTCTTTACGGTTAGCCGCATCAATCAGGAATATTGCCACGTTTTCGACAAGCCCAACTAAGATAATTATACCAATTATCTCAAGGAACCCGAGCTGACCGCCGCCGAATAAGCCTAGGCCAGGAAAGATACCCAGGAATGTTAAAGGTATAGAAAATAAAATTACTACCGGCATACTTAAGGAATTGAAGAAAATTGCCATAACAACATAGGTTAAGAGAATGGCCAAAATGAGCGCTATCCCAAGCTCATTAAAGCTCTTGGCGATTGAAGCGACGTCACCTTCAGAATATCCTTCTACTACTACATCATTATAGTTATCCTGGTAGTCTCTATTAAACTCATCAATAACCAGTTGCTGAATGGTTGCAGCTTTTGCTTGATCTGCAAACTCGGGTCTAACCTTGGCAGACACTACACCGACAGCCTCTCCCTCAACCTGTCGAATTGTACTCGGAGATTCAACCTCGCTGACATATGCTATGTCACTAAGTAGTACCATGCCGCCAGATAAGGTATTAATAGGTAGGTTGCCAATCTCATCAACTGTATCGGGCTTATCGTTATTTATCTCCAGATAAATTGGTAACTCTTCACTACCCCTTCGTAGTTTTGCGAGCTCATTACCTCTATTGTAGCTATAAATACTGGCTATTCGCTCACGAAGTGAAATTGGATTAACCGGATTAAATAGTAATTTATCCCTTCGTAAACGTATCTCAACAAAATTATTTACCTGGGACCCTAGACCATTATCAATTTTAAGTACAATTTTATTCTTAGATTGGCACTCAGATGCTATCTCTACTTTCCCATCTTTATTACAAATCTTATCTAAGATAGTAGAAATATCTATTGCAACTTTTCGTTGTATCTCTGGATCAGGGTTCTTTATACCGATGCTCACCGGAAAAATTGCATTAGGTGGGCCAGGGCCGGCAGCATTTATATTGACATCGAAATAACCGTCATCTGCAGAAGATTTATCAAGCAGTTCGTTTAACTCCTTAGCGAGTAGGCTTGCAGATTTGCCTAATCGTTCTGATGGGTCATCGAGCTTAATGGAGTAATTAAGACTATTGCTACTATTAGCATAAACAGGAGCAACACTAACTACTTCTTTCCGTTCTAACAATTCGGCAATTAAAGTCCGGGCGCTACGATCAGCCGCGATAGTTGATTGCTGAGGCTTCTTAATCACGACCATCTGAAGAAAATCGCTATCATTAGGCTGTGAAAATTGAACCATCTTTACTTGACCAGAACCAATAAAAACAAAAGCAACTGCCAGAGGAATGACTAGACTCAGAACTATTACTCCGAATTTCTGCCATGCTTTCATATTTAGGAGTTTCAAATTAGCTCGAATCATCCATCGGGCACTTCGCCAAAGGTTGTGTTCTTCATTCTTAGTCTGGCCTGGTCGTCGTTTTAAAATCACACTTCCCAGTGAACTCAGAAATACTAGAGGAACAATGTAGCTCCCAACAAGTGCTGGTAATATCGTTAGTGGTATATAAGCAATAATTGAACCGAAAATACCCGACACAACTCCGAACGGGATGAAGACAAGCATAGAAGTGAAGACGGCAATGAACAGCCCATATCCAATGTCATCGATAGCTGCCAAGATTGCTTTAGTGCCCTTGAGTCCTTTATCGATATAACGTTGAATAACTTCGAGAACCACAATTGCCGGGTCTACTACAAGGCCAATTACTAGAACTAAAGAGAATAATGTCAAAGTATTTAAATCGTTGCCTGTAACTAGCAGGGTAATAGTTGAGAAAAAGAAACTTAGTGGAATGGCGACAGCTGCGATTATCGCTGCACGCCAACTGACTAAGAGCATCATGAAAATAAATACTAACTGTATTGCACCAAAAGCAAACCCAATCCATCCTATTAACGGGATTCCCCATTTCTCACCAAACAAACCTGCTAAAACTTCGTTTATTTGTCGTTCATTGTCGTTATTCGTGTTGTATACCTCAACCAAACTAACCTTATCGAACAAGGCCTTGTCTTCAACACTAAGTTTTTCGTGAGCTCTGGAACCCTGATTAAAGTACTTCTTAAGGAGTGACTGGAGTTTCGAGTCATATTCCTTTAAGTCAGCTTCACTGCTAATGTCTACGCCAAAGACAATCGCTTTTTTTACATTTACTTTGTTGGCAAGTTTATAGCCAATAATATCATCTGCCATTTCGGGTTGTACAAAAACAGATGAAACACTTGCAACATCGCCCAACTGAACTACGCTGAGACTAATCTGGTTCACAATATTAATTTGTCTAAGTTCATCAAGAGACTCACCGTCAATGGAAAGAACTACGTTATAGTTTTTGTCTCCAAAGGTAGCATTTTCAGCTGTTGGTACAACAAGGCCCCAGCTTTGAAGGCTACTGCTGACGTCTTCGATAGTTATTCCGCTATCTTCGAGCTTTGATTTATCAACCGATATGACAACTCTTTCTTCTAATCCTCCGCTCGGATTAATAGCAACCACATTAGGATTTCGTTCTATCTCTTTTTTCAATATGCTAAATGCTCGGTAAGCATCTTGGATATCATCACTCTTCGGAGCGATTGCATATATATACTCATCAGTAGATACTGGCGGTTCGGCGACTTCGGGATCTTCGGCATTAATCGGTAATTTGACAGAACCAACTACAGTATCAATTTTGGACTTGATGCTATCACTGTTTTTGTCCTCGTCTAAATTAATTACCACTACAGAGAAATTGTCTAAAGACTGTGAGCTATAGGTAGTTACACCATCAATTTCTTTGATTTGTGATTCAATTGGTTTGGTGATTTCCTCTAGAACAGTTCCCGAGGATGCACCAGGATAAACGGTGCTGACTGTAACAATGTTTATCTCAGGGCTAGGAAATCCGCTTGTTTTTAATGCCAACAAAGAAATAACACCAAATGTAGTCAGTGCTAAGAAAGCAATTAATGTAATTCGTGAATGCTCAATGAAATATCGAGCTATTCGAGCATTTAGTCCGTGCTTACTCATTATTATCAATAATAGAGCTATTATTAAGTATTATCCAAATTATGCATACAAAATTATTTATTTTTGAATAGATTTATTTCGAAGTATATGGTCCATTAGGGTAATTGCCGTCATGGCATCGACAATTGGCACTGCTCGCGGTAGAACACATGGATCATGGCGTCCCTCGGCAGAAAGCTCCGTTGGTTTCCCATCAGTTGTAATCGTTTGTTGAGTTTTACCTATAGTAGACACTGGCTTAAAAGCGGTTCTGAACACTAAGTTCTCGCCATTACTGATACCGCCAACAACACCACCCGCGTTATTGGTTTTAGTAGAAACGACACCGTTGTCAGAGGTCAGCTCATCGTTATGTTGGCTACCTCGTTGTTGAGTACCGGCAAAACCACTGCCAATCTCAAATCCCTTTGTCGCGTTAATACTGAGCATCGCCTTGGCTAGATCGGCATCTAATTTATCGAAAACTGGATCACCGAGCCCTGCTGGCATACCACGAACAACTGTCTGAACAACACCACCTACAGAGTCTTTGTCATCACGAACCTTGCGGATTAGAGTTGCCATCTGCTCGGCTCGGGCCGAGTCAGGACAGCGAACATCATTAGCTTCTACGTCTGTGCGATTTACTGTATCGAGCGGAATATGCGTAGATATTTCTCCTACCGATTGCACGAAAGAAACTATTTCGATCCCTTGTTGCTTGAGATACTTTTGGGCAATTGCACCGGCAGCAACTCGAGCTAGGGTTTCACGAGCCGATGCACGCCCACTACCTCTCCAGTCACGAAAACCGTACTTCGCATCATAGGTGTAGTCAGCATGTGACGGACGATACGACTGCTTCATATGATTGTAATCCTCACTTTTCACATCTTCGTTATAGGCAACGAGTGCAATTGGTGTGCCTGTTGTTTTACCCTCGAAATACCCACTTAGGATATGAATTGTGTCCTTTTCTTTGCGCGGTGTGGTGAGATCGCTTTGACCAGTTCGCCGACGATCGAGCTCTGCCTGTATTTCCTCAATCTTGATCTCAATACCGGGAGGGCAACCATCGATGACCACCCCGACAGCAGCTCCGTGTGATTCACCGAAGCTGGTTATTCGGAAAATTGAGCCGAAACTACTTCCCGCCATCGGTCACTTCCATTGCATTGATAAGTTGTTTCATCGTCTTATAGTACATCTGACCGAGGGTATTTGGCGAATTGCTGGCTGAAGCAAATGTAGTAAATGCACCTAGACCTGGTGCGAGTAAACGTAGAAGCTGGCCTTTCTCACTCATGGCTATAATGACTGCCCGGCCTTTCGGCATTGTCTTCAGAAATTCTGTAAGTCGTACTACATCGTTCATTGATCGTGCCATGCAGGCAATCTTGTAGATGGCCTGAGGCATCAGTTTTTCCATACGTTTTACTATCCGATTGAGCTCTGCGTCCGGCGGTGTAGCAGCAAAATCATGATACGAAACCAACGTTTTATGTGGATCCAGCTTCTTGATTAGCTCGGTTGAATGTTCAAGCAAGGTAAGCTCTGCATCGACATAGTCTGCTCCCGCTTCTATACATGCTTCAACTAACTTTGCCTGCTCATCTAAATTACCTTTAAAATTTCCGCCTTCCTTTTCGCTGCGAATCGTTGCAATTACATCGCTATCAACAGCTTCAAGCACCGACGTAATCTGTATTTGATTGAGATGCGTCATCGAATCGAATCTGAGCTCAAAAAAATCGTGATCTCTGTTGAGCTCTTGCAACTTTTTGAGCATTTCTTCTGAATTTTCAGCATGGATACCTACGCACACTTTATTACTCATAGCTGCCCTTTCAGCGCATCTCGCAAAACCTTGATATCCGGTCGCTTTCCGGTATGTAGTTCACATTGCGGTATTGCTTGATAGATTAGCATTTCAAGTCCCGTAATGGTGCGGGCTCCGGCTTTTTCTGCACTACGTAAGAGCATTGTTTCCCTTGGGTAGGTAATGTCGAAAACAACATGATCAGCGTCCAATAGGTTTTGAGCTACCAGCTCTGGTTCTGTCTTTTGACTCAGACCAACAGATGTAGCGTTGATGATGATATCGTGTCCAGCAATCTCGCTCTGGGCATCAATGTGTGCTGGCATTGCACCGAATTGTTTCGATATTTCAATCACTTTGCTAGAGTCTCTGCCAAAAATAGTAAGTCGCGCACCTGATTGTTTCACGCCATAGGCTATTGCTCGCGCTGCTCCCCCAGTCCCTATGAGTGCAACTTTCTTGTCTTTTAAATCGACGACCGCTTCTAAAGCATCTACTGCACCAATCCAGTCTGTGTTGTATCCAACTAATAATCCGCCCTCCTTCACCACTGTATTAACAGCACCAATTTCTTTCGCTGTGTCATCAACCCTATCGAGAAAATTCACTATAGCCTGCTTGTGGGGTACTGTGACTGCTAAACCATTAATTGGCTGCTCTTTCACTTGCTTCATGTATTTTTCTAGTTCATTAGCTGGAACGCATACCGCGTTGAACACAAATTCATCATCGATACCTAGAGATTTATAAGCCGTAGTATGAATAATCGGTGAAAGTGAGTGATCAATTGGGTCACCAATAACAGTATTTGTTTTCATCTAGAGAAATCCTTTGATTTCTGCTACAAGTTCATCAACAGATTGACCATGCACATCAACCACATTAGTCGCCACTGATTCGTATAGTTTGATGCGAGATTCATATAGTTGCTTGGCTTTGGACTCGTCCTGGAACAGAGGTCTGACCGCATCAGCACCTACTCGTGACTGTGCTAACTCAAATGGTACATTCAGCAAGATTATCTGTTTGCTCAGCTTCTGGAGTAGCTCGAGACTGGGCTCAAAAGTCACTAGCCCACCACCACAATCAATGATACCGTCATCCATTTCGCTCAGTTCAGACAATGCTTGTTGCTCCAGTTCGCGGAGATACATCTCACCGCCTCTTTCAAATATAGTTGTCATGCTACTGGAATGTGCAATTTTAAAGACCAACTGATCAATCTCGTAAACGGGCAATTTCATTGATTCACCAAGTGCTTTCGCAAGCGTTGTTTTGCCTGAACCCATGAACCCTATTAATGCAATCATAATATCCCTACTCCAACACCTCGCATTTTATTCCAAAAATCTGGAAATGTTTTACTTACGACTTCAGGATTATTTATCTTCATATTGGATAGTCTAGCGCCAGCGATTGCGAAGCTCATTGCCATACGATGATCAAGATAAGTTTCGATTACCGCTGATTTTGGATCTCCACCATAAATGGTTAGCGAATGACCGTTTGTCTCAGTCGCAATATTCATTTTCTTGAGCTCAGTCATTACTGCATTTAATCTGTCTGTTTCTTTCAGCCTGAGGGTCTCGACGCCATGGATCACTGTAGTGCCTTTAGCAAAAGCTGCGAGAACAGCTATTGTCATAACTTGATCTGGACAGTCAGCCATATTGACATCGACAGACTTAAGCTCACTACCGATAACGGAGACACCACTTGAGGAATTTTCGACTTGAGCGCCCATTACCTCGAGAATTTTTAACAACTGAATATCTCCTTGCTTTGAATCCCATGTGGTATTTTCGACCGTTATTTTACCCTTACTTAGTGCCGCTAATGCCCAGAAATAACTGGCTGAGGAGATATCTGACTCAATGACATACTCAGGCCCTTGGTACTCTTGTTTTTGAACACTATATTGACCATTTTTTGACTCAACAATAACTCCAAAATCCCGCATAATATCTTTGGTTATCCCAACATATGACTCTGTAGCAATCAAAGGTGCGCGAATACTAAGACCAGTTACAGGAGCAATCAGTAACAGCGCAGTTAAAAACTGGCTGGTAGCTGATGCGTCAAGGTCAACTTCATTACTTTTAAGCTGTGATGAGCTGATAATAACTTCGTTGCTTTCATTACGAGCAACTGAAGCACCGAGCTGCTTTAGAGCAGCAATCAGAGGTTCCACAGGCCGCTTCAAGAGCGACTCATGACCAGCAATTATCTGAGTACCTGGTATCAGGCAGCATAGTGCGATAAGAAAACGAAACGCAGTGGCTGATTGTTTAGCATCTAGCGTGACATCAATTGGATTTAGTTCAAATATCGAGTTTGCAACTACCGTATCTCCATCTTTTTGATTGATAATAATACCGAGATCTTTGAGGGAATTGATCATAGCAATCGTGTCATCAAAGCTAGTCACATTATGCAAAGTAACTGAACTTTTAGTTAGGCTAGCAATAATCAATGCTCTATTAGCATAACTTTTTGACCCAGGCACACTCACACTTGAATCAATTGGAGCGTCTATAGGAACAATTGTTGCAGTATCAGACATACATATACTCTATCTTATCTGTTAGGTATCGGCTATTACTGAATCAGCGTTTTATGGTTTCGCATTTGTGAGGTCGATACCGATGGCATTGCGGATTAGTAACAACGTGTACTGAGTCGGGCGGCTATCACGGGTAGCGAAACCAACAATAATAATTATAACTAGACCAACACCAACCCCGATCAATATACTCGTAATAGTTTGGTAAAGATGGTATGGAATCTTCAATTGTTCTTTGAGTGATTTTTTTAATTTCGGTTCAGTCATTTAGGTCTAGTATAGAGTATTTTCTTTCGACATTGAATTAATAATGTACAATTTCATAATGAAAAAACTTCTGTGGTTTGGACCGGCAACTATCTGTCTTGAATGGTTTGGCGTTATTTATCTGACCCTTGCCTATTCCTTTGACAGTTCGCTTCCAATTAGTCAATTTCTGACAGCCAATCATCAAGCTCGTCCTTTTGGAATTGCGCTATTTACAGTTTCAGCCTTTTCGTACGGCTTGTTTGCGATAGGACTTGCTAATCAGTGGAGATGGGCCCCATATATCGCCGCGATCAGTGGTGTCTTCTTCTCCTTAACCGCAATTAATCCATTTAAAAATGGTAGTTTTACTTTTCATGATTTTTCAGCCTTTATCTCTGTAATATTGTACTTACTGATGATGATCGGCATCCAGATATACAGTCCTGCTATCAGAACAAACAAAGCTGCAAAATATTTAACTATTCTACTTACTTTGCTGATCTGTAGTGAAATATTCACGATGACAGTCAGTAGAACAGTATATGCAGCAACTGAGATACTAGTACTTATAGCCATACATGCTTGGACGTTACTGGTATTCAAAGATTTAATGTGGCCAAAAGATCGAATAGCCTAAACAATTTGGGCAGTTTTGATATTAACAAACTCTTTGATGCCAAATAACTATTAATATTCAGATTTACAGTATAATCAACTTTAGATGAACCTTACTAAGACTTTAGATGAACCTTACTAAGACTTTATCTGTTAGTTTAAATGGTCTTCAGCTTTCGATTGCGATTAATTATCGTAGTACTTCTAATAAACTTTTAGTTTTCCTGCACGGTTTGGGCTGTCATCAAGAAGCATTTAGACCAGCATTTGACCATGTCGATCTTTCTGATTATTCAATCTGTACTCTTGATTTTCCAGGCTTTGGGGAATCAGATAAGCCTAGCAATTTTAGTTACTCAATCCGTGACCAAGCTACAGTTCTTTTATATGCACTCGATCAACTCGACTACGAACAAGTCAGCCTCGTGGCCCATAGTATGGGTGGCGCTATTGGATTACTAGCTGCAGATAATGTTAAAAATCTTAAAAGCTTCGTGAATGTTGAGGGTAATTTGACTTCTACCGACTGTGGTATCGTCAGCCGTCAAATCGCTAAACAAACGGAATTAGCTTTTGTTACTAAAGGGTACGACGCCTTATTAAAACAACTACAAAAATCAGAAAGAAATGATTATAAAATTTGGGCAAAGTGGTACGAAAAATCTAGTCCAATTGCTATTCATCGTAGCGCAAAGTCGCTGGTTGAAGAGTCCGACAGTGGCAAACTTTTAGAACAGTTTAATTCGCTCCCAAATAAATCTTACATTTACGGAGACAGCGAGCGAGAGTATCTTTTACCTCTGTTTCATCAAACTAATGTTAAGAAAATTGTCCAAAGTGGTCACTTCCCTATGATCGATAACCCAGATGCTTTCTACAAAGTAATCGCTAAATTATGTTCTTAATAACGAAATTATGTGGATTGGTTTAGGTAATTTGGACAGTTTTGATATTAACAAACTCTTTGATACCGTAATGGCTGAGTTCTCGACCATAGCCTGATTCTTTGATGCCACCGAATGGCAGTCGAGGGTCACTGGTGACGAAACTATTCACAAATACGGCACCTGCCTGGATTTCTTCCTTGGCAATGCGCTCACCCTTTTCGACATCTTTAGTAAAGACAGCTCCACCGAGGCCGAAGATTGAGTCGTTGGCAATTCTAATTGCATCTGCTTCGTCTTTGGCTCGAATAACACTGGCAACTGGGCCGAAAAATTCCTCGTGGTAGGCAGGCATACCTGGAACGACATCTCCAAGAACTGTCGCTGGATAGAACGCACCTGGTCCATCTGGTTTTTCACCACCAAGAAGAAGTTTTGCGCCTTTTTCGATACTTTTGCTCACCTGTTCGTGAAGTTCATCACGTAAATCAACTCGTGCCATTGGCCCAATAGTAGTGCTCTCCTCCAATGGATCGCCCATAATCGCAGTTTTCATGGCAGTTACAAAATGCTCAACGAACTCATCATAGATTATGTCCTCAACAATGAATCGTTTAGCTGAAATACAGCTCTGACCAGTGTTGATGAGGCGACTCGTTGCGCAAGCAATAGCAGCGGCTGGTACATCGGCATCTGCAAGTACTACATATGCATCTGATCCACCGAGCTCTAAAACAGTTTTCTTAAGAAGACTACCAGCTTTACTGGCTACAGATTTACCCGCAGGTGTTGAACCTGTTAGAGTGACTGCACGAACAAATTTGTGTTCTATTACCGAATCAACTCGACTTCCTGGTATCAGTAGTGTTCGGAAGATATTTTCAGGGAAACCAGCATCCCTGAAAAGCTGTTCTAGTGCCAGAGCACAACCTGATACGTTACTTGCATGTTTTAGTACTCCTGCATTTCCAGCCATTAGAGCCGGAGCCGCAAATCGGAGCACCTGCCAGAATGGAAAATTCCATGGCATGACCGCAAGTACTATCCCGATTGGTTGGAAAGTAGCAAAGCTCTTGGTTGCTTCGGTTGCAATTATCTCATCCATTAAAAACTTCTCAGCATTTTCAGCATAATAATCACAGACCCAAGCGTTTTTCTTGGCAATTGATCGCCCGTCTCGTAGCGCCTTTCCCATTTCGTTCGCCATAAGTACAGCATAGTCCTCACTACGTTCACGAATTAGATTAGCAGCGTTTTTCATGTATCCAGATCGTTCGCTGAAACTGGTTTTACTCCATTCCTGCCAATCGGATTGAACTAGCTGCAATATTTCTGAAACTTCATCATCAGAATGTTCTTCGTATTCTTTGATTAACTTACCATTTGTCGGATTAATTGATTTCACTGTGATCCCTCCGTAGACTTCTCTACTAACGATACCAAATATTTGTGGTCTTCGGCAGTACGTGCAGAAATCATAGTGTCGATTCCCAGATGCCAATTTGCTCCACTAAAGTCGGTTACCTTGCCTCCTAATTCATTAATGATGACGAAAACCGCCGCCATTTCAGCTGAGGTTTTAAAATAAATTGTTCCTCGATTAGTAACTGCCTCAAGTGCTCCCGATTCAGGATCAATAAACTTATTACCATCAATCTCAAGTATTTGTCTGGAGGAAAAAATTGGATTGTCACCTTCTTCTGTGCCAATAACAGTTCCGAGATGCTTAAATTTTTGAGCTTGCTGAGTTATATGCAACTCAAAATGCGGACTAAAATTATAGGTAAATTCATGATTGAGCGGAGAGAGAGACATCGGCACACAACTTTGCTGCAGAATATCTACACTTTCATCGAACATAACTTCGAGCGCTCCACAGTCCTTTATACCTATGAAGGCTTTTTTCTGTGCCGGTACAGCTACGACTCCAATGACAGGCATGTCGTCCTCTACAAAAGCAATGACCGAGCCCCATTGTTCATCACGATAGGTTTTAAAGTTATTGGTTCCCTCTATTGGATCGACCACGATTAACTGGTCTGTAGACTGTGATTTCTCGCCTTCTTCACCCCAAAAACTCCATTCTGGATGAATTGTATTAATTTTGGAACGAAGGACACTCTCAATATGCTCATCAGCCTGAGTTGCTACGTCTGTTACCCCATCACTATTTGTAGCTTTAATCTGCTCCTTCAAAAATCCTGATTGCTCCCTAATAATAGGTAATTTCATAACTTCTGGGATGTAAATTTTTAAGATGTCGCTTAGAGCTTGTTTATATTTGGAATCTGAAATTATTTGACTGAGAAGCATTATGAACTGAAATACTGTTTCATTTTATCGAATAGAGCTTGGTTTACGCTTGGATCGATTTTGACTTCAACTACTGCTAATTCACCGCTTGAAATTGTATGTTCCAAGGTTTCGCGTAATTCCTCGATAGTTGATGGTGAGTATCCGGCAATCCCGAAACTCTCAGCATACATCTTGATATCTGGATTAGTCAGCTGCGTGCTAGTCTCCTTGCCGCCAGTATTCATGCGCTGTTTCCAGCTGATAAGACCGTAATCATTATCATTAAAGACGATGTTAGTGTAACCCACGCCGAGGCGTTTGGCCGTCTCGAGTTCCTGTGAGTTCATTAAAAAACCACCATCACCCATCATGCTCACTACTTGACGTTTCGGATCAACGAGCTTGGCTGCAATCCCACCAGGCAGAGCTATACCCATGCTGGCGAAGCCATTGCTAATAATGCAGCCATTGGGCATGTAAGTGGCGAAATTGCGAGCAATCCACATTTTGTGTGCACCGACATCACTGATAACCAGCCCTGAATCATCAAGTAGTTCACGGACAATATTAAGTGTCCCCGGAACCGTCAGTGGATCTCCATCGTTCAGATCATAGCTTTTTATATCATCGAAAATCTGAGAACGAACAGATGAATACCAATCCTTTTCAAATCCTACATCTTCGGATGCAAGCAGTTTTCTCAGCTGCCAGAAGGCATCACTAATATCGCAAACAAGCTCCACCTCTGGCTGGTAATGAGTGTAAACTTCGGATGGTACAAAATCGATATGGATAATTTTTTTATCTGCATTCGGATTCCACTTTTGTGGCGCATATTCACCGATATCGTAGCCGACAGTAATTATCAGGTCTGCTTGCTCAACTGCTTGTAGTACATAATCCTTAAAGCCAAGTCCAAGAGCTCCAAGTGACTGGGGTGATTTATCACTGAGTGCTCCCTTGCCCATAAATGTACCGGCCACTGGAACCCCGAATTCCTCGGCAAATTCAGTCATATGCTTGCTGGCTAGCTTACGTACTGCACCGTTGCCAGCAATTATCAGTGGTTTTCGAGAATTTTTAAGTAACTCAATCGTCTGAGTCAGTGCCTTGTGATCAGCGGCAGCTCGCCGAACGCGACGCGGTAGAATTGGGTCGACTTTGTCACTAGCTACGAGCTTTGCAACATCCTCGGGCAACTCAATGTGGGTGGCCCCTGGTTTTTCGAATGTAGCTACTTTGAAAGCCTTACGAATCACCTCTGTAACTGTCTCAGGTGACCTAATTGAGGTATTCCACTTAGTTATTGGACGATACATATTGACTACGTTTATATATTGGTGACTCTCATGATGCATGCGACTCATGCTACCCTGACCAGTAATTGCAACAACCGGCGATTTATCTGAATTTGCATCCGCTACTCCAGTAATGAGATTAGTTGCGCCTGGACCAAGAGTAGCGAGACAGACGCCTGCTTCGCCCGTCAGCCGACCCCAAACATCGGCGATGAATCCTGCTCCACTTTCATGCCGTGTAGGAACAAACTGAATAGAACTATCAGAAAGGCTAAACAGAAGATCTTCGTTTTCTTCACCTGGCACACCGAAGACATAACGGACTCCTTCAGCCTCTAAAGATTTTACAAATAGATCACTTACCTTCATCGCTTCTCATTGTACAGGAGCCAATGGATTATTTGGTAGCAACTTTTGTTTCTAAGGCTTCGAGCATGGCGATAGCATTTCTATTATGTTCATCACCGTCTTTAAGCTGACCGTTTTTATCAAACGCAGCCCATATTTCATTGATTCCAACACGAGGCTCCGTAACGACATCCGCCTGAATCCTACCAAGTACTGGAGCTAAATTCTCTATAGCGTTAATGGCTCCACGCACGCCGTAACCAACAAATCCAATTGGCTTGCCCTTCCACTCGTGATAAATATGATCGATAGCATTCTTAACTGTAGCGGAGTAGCCATGGTTGTATTCAGGCATCACCAAAACTACTGCATCAGCGACCTGCACTCTCTCACTCCATTCCTTGTCTTCAGAACGAGGATAGTCGAATTCAGTTCGATTAGACGGTGAAACACTCTCCATTTCGAGTGGAAGAGCTACTTCCTTCAGGTCAGCAAAATCAACTTCTGCATGTTTTCGGGCTATCGGCAGAAACCACTCAGCCACCTTCTCCCCCGCTCGCCCCTCTCTCTCACTTCCCAACACAACTAGTAATTTCAATAGAACTCCTTCAATGTTTAATTAATCAATTTAACTATAGCAAAGTCATGATAGGTACTTCAAGTAAGTGTGTTGTCATTTGTTTTTGGTAGGAACACGACTGTAGTGACTAGAAATAACCCTGTTGCAACCACATAGCCTACAATTACAATCCACGAATTACTAAGTCCTTGAAGAAAAATAAAGCTATAAATATCACTTAATGAAGCTCCCATATAGAGTAGTGCGATTGAAAACAAACGGATTTTACCTCTGATGTCCTTTTGTAGAAAAGCATTTTTCATGATGAAGGCTCCCGCAAAAAACACGACAAGTAACGACAGTAGGTGAGTGTATTTATTTATATCTGTAAAAGTGTAAATCACTTCGTTGTCGACAACACCGACAAAAGTCGAAAGGAAATGGATTGATTGAATAACAAAACTAGGTACGGCCAAAACAAGAGCTGGTAGTGCAAGCCACCAAATAGATATTTTATGTAAGCGAGATAGATACCAGATTAGATAAAGCTGAAAATAGGCCACGAAATCCAATAAAAGTCGCGCAATTATTATACATACGCGCAACGTATCTTGATCATTAGTAAAGAGAAAAGGCACCGAACCAAGCAAAAGACCAGCACTGGCGCTGAAACCACTAATAGCAAAATGACGACTAAGTGATAGTTTGGTTTTTCGGTATTGCATGGTAGCCCTAACACCGACAATAAATGTCGCAATTCCAGCTAACATATAAACAATTACGTTGGTAGGTATTTGAATCATATAAGATAATTATCCTACGCTTAACTTTACCAGAGCACGGCTAATCTTCTAAGAAATCTCCCGATTGATGTCTCCACAACTCTGCGTAAACTCCGTTTTGCTTCATGAGTTCATCGTGTTTACCATCTTCAACAATTGAACCATCCCTCATGACGAGGATTCTATCCAGTTTGCGAATCGTACTAAGTCTGTGGGCAATGACAATGGTGGTACGGTTCTTCATTAGGTTATCAAGAGCATCGGCAATTAGCTTTTCACTCTTACTGTCGAGAGCACTGGTGGCTTCATCTAGGAGAAGGATTGGTGCCTTAACCATCATTGCTCTTGCTATGGCAACTCGTTGTTTCTGCCCACCAGACAGCTTCATACCGCGTTCACCAACTAGAGTGTCATATTTCTTGGGAAGCTGATCAATAAATTCGGCGGCATTAGCATTCTTGGCCGCTTCATAGATTTCCTCATCTGTTGCATCAAGCCGTCCATAACGAATGTTGTCCATCAGAGAACGGTGAAAAAGTATTGGCTCCTGGGGTACATAGGCAATGTGGGATCGCAGATCCTCTTGTTTAACAAGAGCAATATCCTGACCATCGATTTCGATTGTTCCTTCGTCGATATCAAGAAATCGTAGTAATAGTCTTGTAAGTGTAGTCTTGCCCGACCCAGAATGCCCTACCAACCCAACTTTTTCGCCTGGCTTGATTGTTAGGTCAAGCTGAGAAAACACATCCTGTCCAGCTTCGGCATAACGGAAACGCACATCCTTAAAATCTATTTTACCTTCAGTCATCTTAATAGGCTCAGGGTGCTCTGAATCAATTACTTCGTGACTCTCGTCTAATATCTCTGTCATTTCAACTGCTTCAGACAAATGTTGACCTATCCTCATGATTGTCTGGTTAAGGTTAAAAAGGTTTTGGTAAATGGCGATCATGTAGAGTTGAGCAGCGAGCACTATCGAAACACTGGCATATCCATTGACCACTAGGTAAATAGATAGATAGAGATACGCAAAGATAAATACAATCACCATAAACCATCGGTAACTTCTGATATGCAAATCAAGCATCCATGAGCGACGACGTTTTACATATCTTTCGTTACTTACTTTATTGAATCTTGATTGCTCATAGCGATCCTGTGCAAAAGTCTTAACGTTGATGATGTTCGTCAAGGTATCGGCCAGTTCAGCTGTGACTCTTGAATCGGCACTTGATTCGGCACGCGTTGCCGGTGATTTCTTTATGGTTAGGAATATCACAGAACTTAGAAATAGCAACGTCCAAATCAGCATCACAATACTCATGAGTGGTGAGACGAAGGCTAAAAAAATAATGGACGAAATAATGATGACGAATGTCGTATACAGCTCGAGGAAAAATATCTGCTCCAAATACAGATAGGATTGAACAAAACGATTAAATTTAGTAACAAGAGATCCAGCAAAATTATCTGAAAAGAATCTATAGCTGTGTTTTTTAAGTCTATTGAACACAAACTGCTCGAGCTCACGAAATGTTTTGGCTTGTCTCAAGGTCAGGGTGAAGTCATTGATTCGCCAGCACGCAACCTCAACGATTTGAACTCCAATTAGAATCCAAAATATTTGAAATATATCTGACGAATCAAACTTACCACCAAAACCTGACAGCCTTTCAATCAGAACAGCCAAGAAGTAGCGAAAAACGGTAACACCAAAGATAACTCCCACTGCTGGGAAGATAAAATTGACTATGATTGCCCACTTATACTGCTTCGCTACATCTAAGTAGTAGCCGAGCGTTCGAAAAGTTACCGATTTACTCATCGAGGAAATCCCCCGACTGATGACCCCATAGTTCAGCATAGACACCATTCCTATGATTGAGCAGTTCGTCATGAGTGCCGGCTTCGACGACTTCACCGTCCTTCAACACTAGGATTCTATCCAGTTTCCGAATCGTACTAAGTCTGTGGGCAATGACAATGGTGGTACGGTTCTTCATTAGGTTATCAAGAGCATCGGCAATTAGCTTTTCGCTCTTACTGTCGAGAGCACTGGTGGCTTCATCTAGGAGAAGGATTGGTGCCTTAACAAGCATGGCTCGGGCTATGGCTACCCGTTGTTTCTGCCCACCGGACAGCTTCATGCCTCGCTCACCAACTAGTGTTTTATAGCCATCCGGCAACTGGTCTATGAACTCGCTGGCATGAGCAAGTCTCGCTGCTTCGAAGATCTCTTCATCAGTTGCCTGGGGGTTACCATAGCGAATATTCTCGGCAATTGAACGATGGAATAACATTGGTTCCTGTGGCACGTAAGCAATATGGCGACGCAACTCATCCTGAGTTACTTCGGTAATATCTTGGCCATCAATTTCGATTAATCCACTTTGAATATCAGCAAACCTCAACAAAAGCTTTGTAAGGGTGGTCTTGCCACCACCACTAGGTCCGACCATCCCAACCTTTTCACCAGCATTTATCGCAATATTTAGCTTTTTAAATACTTTCTGAGTGGACTTGTCATATGCAAACTCTACATTCTTAAAATCAATATTGGGTTTATTTATTATCAGCTTCTTTGGCCGTTCGATATCCTTAACACTAATTTCTTTGTCTAGGATTGCCGTCATTTCGTTAGCATCACTCAGGGCTTTCTCTAAGCGACGGGTAATATTTCCAAATTCCCAAAAGTCTCCAAACAAACGGAAAACGTAATAGCTAGTTAGCAGCAAAACGCCAATCCCAACTGTTCCGTTAATTGCTGAAACAATTGACCAGTACATAACAAAGAACTCGAGGCTGACCATTAGAACGCTTTGGATTGCTCGTAGATGCTCGTCCCAAACCCAGCTCTTAATACGTTTCTGATAACGTTCTTGACTCACTTTTTGAAAACGATCCTGTTCATAATCTATACGAGCAAAACTTTTAATGTTAGCAACATTGGTTATCCCATCAGCAAGCTCAGCAGTCACCTTGCTATCAGACGCAGCGGCTACCCTTGAGTATCGACTCTTATAGAAGTTTAAAGAACCGACAATTATCAGGAATAAAAACGCCCATACGATTAGAGCCAATCCAATAACCGGAAAGATTACCAGCAGTACACCGATAAAGAAGACTGTACGGATAAACATGGCACCCAGATCCCAAAACAAAACATCCTGAACAGTTTCTAGACCATTAACAAATCTATTTACCTGCGTTACTAATGCTCCAGCAAAACGATTGCTAAAGAAGCTATAGGAGTGGGCTTGGAGTGACTTATAGGTTGATTGTTCTAGGTAGCGCATCGATCGAGCCTGATTGGTTATATAGGCATAGGTAACAGATCGCCACAGAATAACAATTGCGACCAGCCCTGCTCCAACCCAGCTCAGCAACTGCCACAGATAGTTAATGTTGCTGTCGCTTGCTTGTGTTTGTAGCTGGGAAATAGTGTCAAAGACCTGACTGTACAGATACGGCAAGGCAACCGATTGGATCACAACTGCGAAAATACCGAAAACTACAGAAAAGTAGAATAGTCCACTGCTCTGTTTTATGGCATGGAAATAGTACTTCAGGGTTTTACGAATATTTGATTTGTTTAACTTTTTCATACTTTACTTTCTTTTGTAATTAAAAAACCAGGCTGTTTGTAAGCGAACATTGCTTAGAGCCTGGTTTGATTCAATTCATTATAGACTCAATGCTCGGTAAGCACTCCTCGATCTGCTCTATTTATTGTTATTTCCATAATGTTTGACATTATACGCTCCGCTCATGCTAATTGCAAACTGTTAGCCAGATGAGCTAACCAGCTCTCCCTGACCTCAAAATTAATTACTGTTTTTAGTAAGGTATTTTCATTCTTATTAAACGACGTTGATTGCATCGGCGAGTTCATGGGCTAATGCACCGGCCTTTAGGGATTCCCCAGCATTTGCATGAATAACCACGCTGAGTTTGGCAATTTCAAACGAATCTAATTCATTTCCATATTGAGCCAAGAGACCGCCAATAATACCTGACAAAACGTCCCCACTGCCAGCAATCGCCAGTCTAGAGTTTGGTCTATCATGCTCATACTCATGTTTGCCATCAGTTATTACAGTTGTCGAATCCTTATACACTACAACAGCTCCTAATTTTAGAGCCAATTGTCTAGGTAACTGAACTTTCAACGCCTCTGACAGACGATGAAATTCACCTGGATGGGGAGTTAGGATACATAAATTGTGCACAAAGCTCGCTACATCCTCATCTTTACAAATTATATTAAGGGCATCAGCATCAATGACCGTTGGCTTGTGCAAAGACAGAATATTTTTTAAGACTCTGACTTGCGATTCTCCGTATCCCCAGCCAGGTCCGATAACTACGCTTGTCGCATTTTTAGCCTCAGAGGCCAGAATCTTGTCGTTGTTGTAATCGAAGACAAGCGACTCCGGCAATAACTCCAGAGCTGAGTGAATAAGCGAGTCAGGCACAGCTACAACCACTTTCCCCGCCCCACTGCGGTATGCCGCAAGCGCCGCCAGCACTGGGCCACCAAGCATACTCAGTTCGCCGTCCGCTCCGCCAATTACCATTAATGTACCGAATGTGCCTTTGTGGCCTCGTTGATTACGCTGTGGTAATTTTAAGGATTTCATAATTCCTATTGTATATCAGTTAACTCTAATAATAATTTAAACAATAGTTAATGATACTTTGAACACAGAGTGTCTCAAACCTGCCTGCCGGCAATAATCTTTTCTTTTGCAAAGAAACAAACTTATTCCACCTTTTGGTGGCAAAAGGTGGTTAAAAGCCACGAACAGGACACACTTCTTTATGATTTCGTTGTGAAGATACACAATGGCTTCAACAACTCGCTCGCTAATCACTCGCTCAAACAAGTTTCAGCCTACTATTGTGTATTTCACACTCACTCATCAGGAAGTGCTTTATGTTCGATCTTCGTTCGGTATCCGCCCAAAGGCGGATTATAAATAATACTTGGCCATTAAAGGGTCTGGGCCTTTGGAGTGAGTCCTGAATAACGAATGTCATTTCAACAATTAAAAACGAAGACTTGCCTGACGAAGGAAGGATGCTTGTCACTGTCTGAGTGCATTGTTGTAAATGACAATGAGTTAATCAAGACGAATGACAGCCCAGGAGTTTGTGACACTTTGCGGTCAAAGTGTCATTACTTTGTTTCTTTGGAAAAGAAAGTATTAGTTTGGGAAAAGAACATTGAATTTCGTTTTTTAAAAGTAGCAGTGGTATCTGCTAGGCTGAATACATGACAATTGTATGTTTTGACCTTGAAGGTACTCTGGCTCCAGAACTCTGGATCGAAATAGCCAACCATTTCGATATTCCCGAACTAAAGCGAACTACCCGCGATGAACCGGACGAAAACGCTCTGATGAAAATGCGCCTATCGGCTTTAGAAAGTCATAACATTCGGTATTCAGATATTTATAGGCTGATAGAGCAGACTGATCCTTTTGACGAAGCGCGAGCGATGCTGGATTCACTGACGCCTGATTTTCAGCCAGTTATTGTCACGAGTAGTTATTACCAGTTCATCCCGCCAATTCTTGAGAAGCTAGGAAATCCTTTTGCATTCGCAAACTTTCTTGAAATAGAAAATGATCATATTGTTGGTTACCACTGGCGAATTGCAAATCACAAACGTGAAGCTGTCGAACACTTTAAATCGCAGAACTTCGAGGTGATTGCCGTCGGTGATTCATATAATGACATCCCAATGTTCGAGGCGGCCGATCTGGGAATCTTATTTCGTGCACCAGATGCGATCAGGCAGCAATTTCATCAATACTCATTTACGAATAGTTTTGATGAATTACAGAATCTTATACGGAATGATCAATAGCTTAAAAAGCTCGGAATATTTCGGCTTGTCTTAAAATCAAGAGTTTGTTTCCTTGCGAACCCCTTTTGCTTGCAGTAAAAGTCGGGTTCTAATACATCATATTGTGCCAGATTCGTCATCACCCTTCGGTTGACAATAAATTGGCGGAGAGGGAGGGATTCGCCTACGTCCCGCAGGCCCGAAAAAACATCTTTGAAAAACAAGTTTTCAAGAGTTTGTTTCCTTGCGAAATGCTACTAGCATTTCTCACCCTCGAATCTCGGGTTCGAATTACTCACGATACGCCATTCGCCATAGTCCGCTTACTGCGGACGACGGAGAATGGCGGAGAGGGAGGGATTCGAACCCTCGATACCGTTGCCGGCATGCCGGTTTTCAAGACCGGTCCCTTCAACCACTCGGGCACCTCTCCGTTTCACTACGAGCTACCCTCGTTCCACAACACTCGCTGGTTAGTGATTGTACCAGCTCGCTATTTAGGTCAAGCTAACGCTTGACTCTAATCTGGGCACCTCTCCTCGTCGGAATCGACTATCAGCTTCCGTATCCAAAAGTGTTTGGCTACTCTAGCTTCCCGTCGTTCCTCCTCTCAAAACTGTAAACAGCCTATGGCTTGGTTATCAATTTTGTCTTTTTAGCTGCATTTTGCAACCTGTTAGGAATTGTAGCAGTCAGGGGTCGGTCTTGGTAGAGCTAAATAATGCATTGTCTGGTGAATTATTTGCTATAATGCATGCGTGAAAGACAAAAATAAAGAACAGCCAGAAAATCTATACAATGCTGCCGAAGACAAAACAGGCAATCTTAACCCTGTTGGCAACGAGAAAGCAGAACACCCAGTCATCAGTTGGCAGGCCAGTGAATTTGTAATGCATCAGAAACCAGCATGGTGGTATATCGCTTTTGTCGGGATTACTCTGGCGTTGGGCTTAGTATTTCTTGTGGTCTTCAAAGATATCGTGGCCGCCATAGCAATAGTTATCGTATTTGGTCTGACCTTGAAACTAGCGATGCGTGAACCCCGCACACTCCCTTACACCATAGGTAATGATAGTGTTTCGATTGGCGAACGAAAATTCCCGTATGAATCTTTTCGCACATTCAGCATTATCAAGGACGGCGGATTAGATTCGATACTACTCCACCCTCTACAAAGATTTTCACTTCCAATAATAATTTATTTCGATCCCAAAGATAGTGAAGCTATCGTTAAAGCACTAAGCTACCACTTACCTCATGAAGAACAAGAAATGTCAGCTATTGACCGAATCAGTCGAACCCTAAGATTTTAAATTCATCCTTTCTTTCCCAAACCTGCCTGCCGGCAGGCAGGGAAACCAAGTAATGACACTTTGTACCGACAAAGCAATCCTTTCTTTTGCAAAGAAACAAAGCATTTCAACTTTGAATCGCAAAGTTGAGTAAACTCCTGGGCGTCACTCCTGCTTGATAGTCTCATTGTCAGATAAAACAACGATCAAGGACGACTCCCTTTGGTCGGTCTAAAGACAAGTCCTTGCTCTAGAAGTTGTTTGACTGACATTCGCCTTTCAGGCAGTAGCTCCTGTGCCCAGACCCTTTTATATGTCACATGTTTATTATTTATCAGCTACGCTGATACCGAATAGAGATCGAACATAAAGCACTTCCTGATGAGTGAGTGTCATATCAACAATAGAAAGCAAGTACTTGCCCGAAGGGATGCTTGTCACTGTACTTGCGCATTGTTGAATATGACAACGAAGTCATAAAGACCTCTGGTCCGCCGTAGCTTTAGCGTAGGTGGAAGTGTGTCCTGTTCGTGGCTTTTGCCCACCTTTTGCCACCAAAAGGTGGAATAGGTTTGTTACTTTGCAAAGTAATGATTAGTTTGCGCCACTTTGAAGTCAAAGTGTCGTTTACTTTTTAGATCCCTTCGATAGAAGCTTCTTGATTGGGAAAGAAAACCCAAATGTACTTCCCTTCCCTTCAACTGAACTGAATATTATCGATCCACCTTGAGCCACAATCACTTTCTTAGCCATGAAGAGTCCGAGGCCTGTTCCATCGGGTCTAGCCTTCATTGCATTCTCAGCTCTATAAAATTTGGTAAATAGTTTATGTTGTAAAGCTTTCGGCACTCCAATTCCAGTGTCGGTCACCGTAAACTGGATGCTCTTTGGAGTTTTCTCAAGCTGAGCTGTAACCGTTCCTCCACTGGGGGTGTAGTAAATTGCGTTATCAGTAAAGTTCATTATCACTTGGCGAATCTTGGTTTCATCTAGTTCTAGCATGGGAAAAGTCTTTGGCTTTTCATATTTAAGCGTAACATTGCGTGTCTGGGCGTGGCGTTGCAACTGATCTATTTCCTGTTCAACAACCTGTGCTAGATTACTGGCTTTTGCATCGATGACGAACTTACCGGTACTAAGTCTGCTGACGTTTAGCAAATCAGCAATCAGATATACCATACGCTGAGCGCTACCATATGCTTGGTCCAGAAATTCATGTTGTGATTTGCTTATCTTGCCCGCGTCTCCCTCCAATACCATACTCAGATATCCCTTAACCGTCGTGAGCGGCGTTCGCAGTTGATGAGAAGCCATACTTATAAACTCATCTTTGGCAGAATCTAACTCTTTTAGTTTTTCGTTGGTCTTCTCAAGCTTGTCTGTAGCTACTTTTATCTTAGCTTGCAAAGTATCGTTGAACTCCGAAATCTGGGCAAAGTATCGAGCATTTTGAACAGCAATCGCCAGCTGTTTGGATGCAATCTCAATTAGTCTGATGTCTTGGCGTATAAAACCACTGCCACTTAATTTGGGACCTAGGAGCAGGTAGCCTACTACCTCATCAACTGTCTCTAGTTTTACAAATAATCCGATATTGTACTTTTTCATGATTGATTTTCTGCTACCATCCCTTAGCCCATCATCTATGACCATTTGAGTGGCTTGAAACATCTCTAATTCTTCGGTACTGGGAAATTGATCATTATCGATGTTCCCGTAAAAATTAGTTTTATATATTGCATGGCTTTCGTCCATAACAATAAACTTTGCATGCTTTGTTTTAAGCCTGTCAGCTATAAGCATGCTACTTGCATGCATGATTGTTTCTAGGTCTATCTGCTCAGCTAATATCTTTCCCAGATCATTTAGCATTGTTTCTGGATCATATATATCACGAAAAAAGATTGAATTTGTTACTTTATCCAAAAAGTCCTTAACCGGCTTCTGAACCAGCACAAGCACCATCAGTAGTATCCCGTTAACGAGATTGCGTAGGCTTGAGTCTTCAATAAGTCCAGAACTTAGACTTGAAGTAAACAGTGTAAACACAGCCACAAATGCAAATATCATGATGGAATAAGCCACCGTTCGGGCTGCAGCAGCTCTTATATCAAACAGACTGTGCTTTGTTATTGAGTATGTGGCAAATGCCGACATTATAAGTATAGAAAGAGGACCAACAAACTGAACTGCACTATTATCAGCGAGAACTAGTCCGCTCATAAGATTTCCTATAAGTGCAACAATAATTCCATAAACGAGATTTTTCGTAGCTTGCTTCTTGCTAATATTAAATTTTCTAAAGCTACTAATAAATTTCACAAAACAGTACAGTATTAAGCCAAGAGCAACGACCGTCTGAACTATATAGGCTGGTCCTGTTTCTAAAATCAGACTTCCACCTTCAACACTCAGTTTTTTGATAGTTCCAGGTAAGACTGCTGCGATAAGCATTATTATCAGACATGCATAACTAACAATCTGATGTTTTAAAAGATGCTCAGTCTTCGGATTAATGAAAAAGAACGTAAATTTATAAAAGAAAAATGGAATGAAACTAAAAATGATCAGGCCGATTACTGTTATCACATAGGCCGCATCAGGGTACTGAGTAGCTAAAAATTGGCAGAATAGCCATATAGCAATAACGAAGCTCATTAAACTGAAGTAGATTCCACCTCTTTCTGTACGGCGCGCGTAGGTGAACAGGCTTAAGATTGCAATACCTATAATTGATATCAGATATAGAACTGTTGTTATCATATTAGTTTCATCATATACTCCTATAATAAAGCCAAACTACTAAACAACAAAGAAAAGGCTTATGTTTCCAACCTACCCATCATTCAAGTTACTGGAACTAAAGGACAAGCAAGATTACAACTACTTCTATAAGCAGTGTGAAAAACCAAATTCTGATTACTGTTTTTCGGTTATTTTTTCATGGTTAGCTTTGGGGGGTAAGGTACACGCTGCTTCATTAAATCATTATGTGATTCTCATAAAATATATCGACGTACTTGATGCGAATCAAACTCAGCTTTGCTATGCATTGATAGGTTCGTCTAAAGGGGTAAATAAGAAAGTCGTATCAAACATAGAAAAATTAGTAAGAACTGAACCTAAATCTAAGGTTATTGTCATAGATTCACTGGCTACTAAGTTTAGGAAACTAAGTTCAGCAAAATTCAGATTGTCTAAAGATCCAAGTCTCTGTGACTATATATACTCTGTCAGGGATTATTCTTCACTTGGCAAAGCAGCCTACCGCAGGATACGCAGAGCGAAGAATGTTTTCTATAGGCGCTACAACTTAGAGCTTGTGTTAGAAGAAATTTCACCCTACGACAGAATTTTAATCAATACACACCACACTTGGGACAAGACTTTTCAATACAACAACGACCCTGATCGTCTAGAAGGTTTGGCAATTGCTAAAATAATCGAAAATGCAGCAAGTTTAGATCTAAGATGTTTTGTGTGTAAAGTGAATAACAAAATTGAGGGAATTTTACTTTTCACCATATCTCAAGCGAGCGATGGACGCATATATGCCGATCTACATCATGCTCGATTTAGCTACACGCATAAATATATCAATGATTGTGCATTTCATTTATTCGCACAGGAGTTAAAAAAAGAAAAAGTACAGTACATTAATTTTGAAAGAGATGCAGGCGTCCCCGGCTTAAGGCATCATAAAAAATTACTAAAACCAGTAAAGATGATTAATGCATATGAATTTCATGCAAAATTTTGATTAGCGAATATATTAGCTTAACGAAACAGCTTTCTGTACATAATTAGCTACTGTTTTTAGATCTGCTTTAGCAATTCCACTTCCATCAATCGCCTCGATGCCTGCTTTGGGAACATACGTAGCACTGATATTTGTACACTCAAAATAAAGACCCATATTTCTGCCCCTCATTTGTATTACATCAAGCAGTGTTGCGAATGCCTTTTGTGAATGTTTCTGTCCGGATCGATTAATATCAACGAACATTGCAGGGCAGTATAGGATATCAACACCCGCATTATCTTCTTTAATTTGCTGACCATCTAACCAAGGAGCATGTTTCGCTAAGTCAGTTACACCGATAAACACAAATACAGGATTGCCATCTTCAAAATATACAATGTTAACTGAGTCATCTGCTTCTAGCAGATCATTCAATTCTTTTTCATGCAAACGTTGATATCTCGGATGATTTTCTATGAGTAAGTCCATCTGAGTATCATAATTCTGCCAGATTGCTTTCCTCATTTCTTCTGTTAGATACTCCGGAAGTAATATAGTTGTACCTGTTTCTGGTACAGCCTCAACTTGCTCTGTTTCTACAAGATGTCTCTGCAACGCCTGACCATGTTTTCCCTGAAATTCTTCTTCAACTTCAAGAGGCGGATCGTTAAAGACAGGTTGTGCTAGATAATGAAAGACAGATGCTTCTGTTTCGTTTTTACTATCAATCAACGGGACTTCGTTCGCATCAACACCTGCTTCCTCGAATAACCGGGTAATTGAAGCTTGGGTGTCCCCGTCACTTTGCTCAAATTGGAAAAAGATGGTGGCATTCAACTCCGCCAGCTCCCTAACAACATCAATCATTTCAGGGGGCACGTCACCTTCTATACGAGGAACAAACATGTGGAACGCTGGTAGTTCTTGGTCGATGTTTGCTGGATTAGCAAAGAATGGTTGATTTATATCAGGACTTACCCCAACTGGTATGCAAAAAGGGCGTCTTCCGTTTGGTCCATCAATAAAATAGCCAACCTCTCTTTCGCACAATTTGTCATATATATCCTCGTCGTAAAACCCAAGTACCTCAGGACCAGCGCGCAGAGATTCATTAAAAGATTCAAAGCTTTCATAGCCACCATCTGGTCCTATTTTTTGATCTACTTGCGTCATATATGTATTTATTATATCATATACTTCATTAATTTGGTAGAGTATTTTGGCTGATGGCGAAATAGATGAAGCTAGACAAGAAGCATTGCCTGAATATACAACCGGAACAGACACATCCGAGTTGGACTTTTCTGAACCAGAAGATACCGATAGTACTTTTGGACGTGCTATGCATCAACTCAGGGACGAGGTACGTGATCTTCGTCAACTGCATCCTGCCAGTGTAACTATACAGCTGTTACCAGGAGCAGCAGGACGTGGTGTACAACATGTTGCGAGTGGACTCAAACACTCATTCGAAGGACTGGTAACAGACTATAAAGATGCAGATAGGACAGAAAGGGTCAAGTCTGCTGCGAGTGCCGTAGGTTTCGTTACAGTTACCGCGGTTGATCGTACACGCAGAGCATTTGTGTATGTACCAATAATTGCAACTGAAGTATATGAGAACACAGGAAGTTCTGTAAAGGCGGCAGTTGCGGGGACGCTAGCTTGTTACATTATAAATTTCTTAGTCGGCGAAGGAACGCAACAAGGAATCAAACACCACCCTCGAGCAACAAAGGCAGTCGCTGAAAGTTTTCCTTCTGTAGTAAGTTTCTTTGACAACGCAATTCCAGGTCTGGAAAAAACACCAAAAGACCCAAATCAGAGTTTACTGAGTAGAGTAAAATCTCGAATTGGAGAGCATGTTCCTCGAGGTGGTTTTGCATTTTCACAAGGAGTGTCGGCGTATGTAGGGACAAACAGTATTAAAGGTAGATCTCAGAGGGAAATAAGATGGTCGAATATACTTGCCAACAATGACATGTCAGGATATGTGTTCCCATTAATTATGCTTGGAACTAAGGGGGTGGAGGAAATAGGTAAACGTGGACACCCAGAACTGGCACAAGACATCAGTGAATGGATAAGTAATTCTGCGAATTGGCAGAAGGTTGCTGCCGCATTAATTTTGTACTCTCTTGCATCTAATCATTACAAAAACAAACAAAGCCGAGAAGAGGATGAGAATTCCGATGAAAATTATATTTCTACTCTATAATTACAGTTTTAGGCACTGGAAAATCGTTGAAGGCCGATCCATAGACGGTGGTGTAGGCACCGGCTTTTAGAAAATATAGCTTATCACCTGTCTTAATTCCTTGAGGTAATTCAATTTCCTTGTATATTGTATCGTATGCGTCACAGGTAGGTCCGGTGAGAGTATACATCTTTGTTCCAACGTCTTTGCCCTCCAAATTACTATCAGTCAGAACAGGTAGGTGAATTTCTTCTGATTCGAACATCTCTACAAATGCCTGGAATCGACCAACGTCGAGATACAGCCACTCATCATTAGCCCGAAAACTTTTACTAACCACATTTGCGATCAGAGTTCCACTAGTTCCTACGATAAATCTCCCAGGTTCGCACCAGATTTCAATGTCGTTGGGAAGTTTTCTTATAGCTCGTCGAATCCTCGTGAATACCTCTTCCACATCAGGTGATGCTTCGCTGTATTGTATTGGCATTCCTCCACCGATATTTACAATCTTTAGATTGAAGCCCTGTTGTTTTGCCTGCTTTAGTATAGGAAGAATCGTAGAAATCGCTGAATCCCAAACACTGAGATTCTCTGCCTGGGAACCAACATGAAAAGTTAGACCGATTGGTTTAAGACCTTTATCAATTGCACTGCCGAGCAGTGCAATTGCATGCTCAGAATCGGCACCGAATTTGGATGAGAGATCAATTAAGCTTCCTCGATTCGTCACTGATACTCTCAAATAGACTTTGCTACCGGGCGCGTTTTTGGCAATTGTTTCAATTTCCTCAGGCGAATCATACGCATAGCTATGAATTTTCATCCTGAAGGCTTCCTTGATGTGACTTTCCGCCTTTACAGGATTACTGAAAATAACTTTTCGCAAATTAACGCCAATTTTCTCCAGTCTTTTCAGCTCCCCTATCGACGCAACCTCAAAGCTAGCTCCCAGACTTTTCATTTTCCTAAGCACCGCCTCGTCAGGATTGCTCTTCATCGCATAGAACACCTTAGCGCCCGGTAGACCATCTTTTAATTGTTGATACTGAGACTGAACTTCACTAAGATCGATTAGAAGCGTAGGCGATCTATACTTTGAATCGATTAGGTTTTTTACAGATAATGATTTGGTAACATATTTCATTTTTTCACCATTCTTCTTTATCTTATCATTTGACTATTACGGGTCAAATCAACTACATTGCTTATAAGTATGGCTAAACAAAAAATCGCTATTGTAGAAGACGACATCGCTATTGTGCAGATGTACCGAATGAAGTTTGAGGCCGAAGGCTTTACGGTTGTGACAGCAAACGACGGGAAGGCTGGTCTCCAGCTCATCGAAATTGAGAAGCCAGATATTGTCCTACTTGATCTGATGATGCCAGAAATGCGTGGTGACGAGATGCTCGTAGCAATGCGCCAAACTGATTGGGGAAAGAAGATCAAAGTGCTAGTACTGACAAACATGGGTGAGACCGAGGCCCCTGCTAGCCTAGCCGAAAATGCTGTACTTGGTTACATTGTCAAAGCCGAGATGACGCCCAAAGAGGTAGCCGATATCGTAAAATCTTCTCTAGCATAAAGTGGCTATCCGGAGCAAAATAAACACGTATACTGCTGTGGGCGTTGCCTTCATGCTCATAACAATTGCAGCACTATCTGGAATAATCTATTTCAGAAATTCAGGCAATCAACACTTGGGCCCACAAGCTGTCAAAGCACGGGCGGAATTCGCTGAGCACTTCGATATTGAACCAGAGGAGATTAAAGTAATTTCTACCGAGAAAACAACTTTTGGTGATTCTACATTAGGTACTGGAGGCACAGGGCTACAAGTCCTTACACCCGGGTACCGTATCATAATGAAATACAAAGGCACCACCTATTACGCCAACACCGATGGTGCAGATACAATCTACCTTCTCGATGAAGACGATAATGTAATTAATTAAGTTTTATAGGCTATTTTGTTCGCTACGTTGTCCATCAGCACTTGAACCAGCTTCTTGGTCTGACATTTAATACTCACTTCTGTAATTAATGGTTTTTGTCTAAACCTCATGAATTGTATAAAGCAAGCATAAGCTATACTCTAATCCGTATGGATTTCGTAGAATTCGGATCGGTCTTCTTGTTCACGCTTGGTGTTGCAGTGCAGTTGTTTGTGACTGTTTGGGGCAAGATGAAAAAAGATGATTTCAAAGTATTGATGTGGATTCTGATTTTTGTAGGCATAGCAACTGTCTTTGCGCAAATCAAAAACTCATCCCGACTGATTGATGCAATCACAGCCTTTGTGCTCATGACTGCGGTGATGATTTCCGTTTTCTTCCGTGACAAAATCCTACCAGCGGTCAACGAGATTAATCTGGTGGTGTTAATGATTAGTTTCTGGTATCTGTTTATAACACGGGTTGGACTGGAAAATGGCTTACCTTTGTCGCTACTCCTCCCAACTATTCTTTCTATGATCATTGGCATCCTTCGAGTAAGACTGCATTTCGTCGTAAAGGTACTGCTCTATCTCTGGTCGATCATACTGGCAGTCGGCATCTCACAAATGGTTGTGCCACTTGGAGAGATTTTCACTATTATCAGCAACATCAGTTCCTATGGAGTTTCTGCTTCTGCCAGTACATCGCCATTTGATATTTTCTTCGCTGGGATGATGTACTTCTACGTCAGCTCCTACATCCTCTTCCTGGTATTTTTCATCCCTCTACCAAACAAGCATCAGTCAATCCGCGAGCGAATCCAAGTGTTTAAGGAAGACTCCGCCTTCGCAGCCTCTCGCTTTAGTGACTACCAGTTTCCACCCCTCATTGTCCTGATACTCATCATGGTAAGTAGCGCTCTTTTGTACATTAATTATCTGTACAAGCTGGTTGATGACAGTCTGATTCTCTCGATCATACTTGCAACCTCTCCACTGATCGGCTCAAAGTTACACAAGCCCGTACTCAAAAACTAATACTTCTATCTGCTCTGTATCAAAACAGCCAATTGATCACGCTTTCTAGTCTTGTAATTTATCAGATTCATTCTGAGGACTAGAAAATAGTTTAAACTGGAGGGTGCAATAAAGGGCTCCAATAAAGGGTCGAACCCTTTATTGAGCATTAATTGGAAGTTTTTAATTTGTATATGATTATGGCAGTAATTGGAAGGCTTAGGGAAATGATATATAGCCACGGAAGTAGGAGGCCTCTGTCCTTTTGGGCAAGTACCTTGCCCTTTGTGTACTTGGAAGTTTGAGGGTCTTTGGATGAATCGGCAGAATCAACTTGTTGTGAAATTTCTGCTTCCCTAGATTCTGATGTTGGATTTGACGACTGGCCGATAGCTAAGTCTTGAGTATCGGATTTGGTGATTTGCTGTTGAGCTTCAACATCACTCTTTTGCGCGTTTTGATCAACTGGTGATTCTAAGTTTTCTGGGTTGTTTGGTGTCTGAATCGGCAACGGATCTTTAGTTGCTGGATCTGGCTCAGCTATCGGGTCCGGGATAGCTGGCTCTTCGGGAACTTGAACATTTGTAATTTCACTGCTGCCCACGTCTGTATGAAAACTAACCCCAAATACGTCATATTGCTGGGTGAAGCCTTCTGGTAACTCCACTGACTCGCCAGAAGTCTCAAGTAATCCTAGTAAGCCACCGTTTTTATCATGAAAAGTAACAACCTTTATCTCATGCGGGTCTTCAGTCTCCGCATATACTCCAGGAATAAACAGTTCTTTAATCGATCGGCTTAGATTATCAAACCACGCAAGTTCTTTGTCATCGGTTTTCTCCGGTAATACCCATCGCAGCTTTGGTCCTTTTCTATCAATATCGATAATGACATCGATAGGAAGGCGTGGTCTATATATTGATCTGTTATTTTCTGTAATGTTTACGGGAATACTCGAGGTATTTTGCAATCCGATCGCGTCTGTTACCCGAACCTTAACTATGCCGGCATACTGCTGATCATATGTGTATTTGATACTAGGTGTGGTCGTGCTACGTTCGTATTGACCATCGTGGTCTAGATCCCAATCATAATTGACAATATCTCGGCCAGCTGGTGACGAGGCGTTGATACTTAGTGTGATTGGTTTACCTGGCCAGCTTTCTATCAAACCAGTTGAATCGATTGATGGTATATCATTAATAGCCAGCAAGGCATCATTGATATTCTTATCAGCCAAGAATTGATGCCCTATTGTATAATGACCACTCATTTTATCTGTCACTGGCGCTTTGTATGCCGATTCTAGTTCGGAACTTGTTGGGGCGGTGCGATTATCCCACTGAGTTGCTACCACATGAACAGAAATGTCTTTTGACCCAACATAAGTCGCTACTTCATCGGTCGATTTACCCGAAAAGAATTCGGTCGTCTTCATGGGCTGATCAGTGAGGACTATTATATGTTTCTGAGAGTTTCCTCGCCACTGAGCCGTCTCGGCTACGTGCATAATTCCGCTAAGTATTGGGGATGTTTTGTCAGCGTCAGGAAATTTTGTTCCACCGGTAACTCCGAAGGTCCAGCTTGTACGAAATGCATCCACGCCACCTATCGGCGCTACCGTTTCTACGATTGGCTTATATACTCCCCCAACACCCTGACGAATCTCGTCCAAGCGCACAACTCCTAGTCTCGTATCGTAACCGGTAACCAATACATTACTCAAAAAGTTATCCATCTTGCTTTTAATTGCCGAAGCCGCTTGTGCCATCGTCTGCGCTTGATCAAAGACAAACACAATGTCGTATTTAGTCCCAGAAGTTGGCAATCTACGCAGTTCTAAACTTACGCCCTTTAGCTCATTATATTTTTCTAATATCTTTGCCGATGCTCTGGTGGCCGATGATTTTACAATCCCATCTGTTTCATAATTGTCATGATTGGTGGTCATCCCTCCTTTATTTTGAGTCCTAAGAATTTTATTTTCACAAAAGCCGTCATCATGCAAACACCAACTTTCCAGTTTCCCCCTGTATGTTTCAGGGAATTCGCTTCTCTGTTCCAGCAAGCCACCAGAACGACCGACTAGCTTGGTTTGAAAAGTACCCTTTGCCGCCCATGAGTCCGGGTTGAAACGCGGATCGCCAAACATACTGACAAAAGTGACATTAGAGGACTGACCATTGGTTATATGATCGAGCGAATCACCAGTCACGTGTGCTCCTTGTGAAAAGCCCGCGAGGACAATCTGCTGGTATGGGCACCGAGTAGTTTCGTATGCAACGCGATTACTCAGCATGTCCATGCCAATATTTTTACTCTCCCAATATTTGCCCGTATTAAACTCAGCTAGAAATATATTCGGTTGCGCACCAAAAGCTGGATAATTCAGAGACTCTTTCCTAATCGTTATCTGTTCATCAAGACTACTCCTCAATGTCTCGTAATAGGTGCTTCCTTCTGATTGTTTATTGAATATCCTGTCATCTGATGATGGGTCCTGCCCTGATGCACGAGAATAGAGAAAAAGTACATCAGAGCACTCAGCATTTTGTGCA
>WPCI01109853.1_pt1 | contig 68408 bp, 65 predicted proteins | sample 5399871 | NCBI WGS metagenome assembly WPCI01 (sample SAMN12869469, study PRJNA574797) | sludge metagenome | isolation source: wastewater treatment of pH7 | place: China:Beijing | collected 2019-05-20 | reverse complement strand
CAACACAGCGCCAAAGCGGCCAACACCGGCAACCAAGACCAATGCCAACGGTTACGCATCGTCAGGCTCCTGCTCTTCCGGCACCTCATCGCTGAGGCGTTCGTTCACGGTCAGCATGCTGTTGAGCATTTCGTTGAACTTGTTCATAACTTCTCCTTCGAAAACTTGAGCGGTGTATGTGGCAGCGGGTCGTTCCATCCCGGCACCACTCGTCTAGCCCACCCATACGGGTGCACCGTCAGCCCCACACCGAGGACTCGCCAACCGCTAGCAGGCTGGACTTTCGTACCGCCGGGAGGTTCTACGCCCGGACAACCGATCGCAGGCTCAGGGGCTCTGCTCCAATCTCGTACCCCACGTTCTGCATGAGCGCCTCAGCGAGCAGATTGTGGATCGCAGTCTCGCCCGTCGGATCCGCATAAGTGATCGTCGAAGGCATCAAATACGTTTCCTCAACGACCGGGAACCACGGGGCCGTAACAATATGCCGCGCATATTGCTTCGCACGCCGCACCGAATAACCCATATCAAGTGCAAGGTTCTTCAAAAAAGTTTCAGTGATTTTTGGCACAACAAACGCCCCTTTCGGCTTAACGTCGCCCGCGCCGAGGCACGGATACGACAGGAGATTTTTGGGTAAAGCGTGGCTAGCCCTATGGCTCAAGGGCTAAGAAAAGGACCGGTTAGTTACCGTTCGGCATGCAACTTATGAGCAGCTAACGCTCGATCTTCTGAATAAGCTGACGGGCCGATCCAGCCACATTCACACTCAACCCATGTTTCGCCTCGCATGGAAAGCAGGACCGGGTCGTGAGGTCCGATAACCGCGCTCATGCCGTCACCGCCTCAACAGCGCGAAGAACTGGCATCGGTGGCAACATCAGCATGCGCAACTCGTTCAACCCCTTCACTGTGACGCGAACCTGTGGAGCGTCGATCACGCGCTCACCCGTCTCTGGATGCTCGTGCGACTGAGGCTTGTGGAACAGCCGTCCGGTATCGACGGCTTTCTTCTGGCTGGCCTGCCAGCGTCCCGACTTGCGGAACACCCAACCGATCTGGTGCATGTAGTCGAACAGGCGGTCTCGGCCCGTCTCGATACCGACCTGCTGCAGCATCTTCGCGGCATCCGCTACCGCATACGTGCCAGCGCCTGACGCGAGGCCGTCCCACGCGTCTGCCTTCGGCGCGAGTTCCGCGATAGTCTCGTCGCGCTGCGCGAGCACCGCTTGCGCTTCGATCACCGCGAGCGCGAGTAGTTCCGCGCCCGAAGGTGCCTGCGGCGGAGAAACTTCCGCCTGACGGGTCTTCACCGCGAAGTACTGCTGCGCCGCAGCGACCTCAGGCTTCGCGCCATCCGCGTTCTGAAACAGGATGTAGCAGGCGTAACGTGAAAGCTCGACATCTTCAACCTCTCGCTGTGCACCCTTGCCAACTTCGATCAACTTGTTGACCCCAACGAAATGATCAGCTGCGTTCAAGCCACTTGCGTTCACCGACGCGACAGCGCGGTTAATGGCCTTGGACCAGTTGCGCCAGTCCACATAGCCAGCGAATGGCATGAGGTCCCGCGCTGACCATTTCTCGCCAAAGAGCGTGAGGATCTTGATTTGGTCTAGTTGAGCTTCGAACTGGGTGATACTCTGAATCTCAGACATTACTTCTCCTAGAGGCTGATGTTCTGGCCCGTAGTTGCTGCTACGGGCTTCTTTCGTTCCGGGGGTCATGCTGACCTTCTGCGTTGGCCGAGCTGACGGACGTTCTGTTTGTGGACGCAAAGCTTCCCTGACTTGTAGGCCTGCAAGCACTGCTCTTCAATGAGCCAATGCCCTCCAGGAACCGGTTGACTGCCGTGTAGTAGGCCTTCCCGACATGCCCTTCGAATTGATCCGGGGTGCCGCCTAATGCGCGGCCCAGCCTCGTTTGAAGTCCACTCGTGGTCTGCGGCTATTTCCTCTGACATCACGCAGCCGTTTTCTCGTGCACAAGTTCGGTCGGCTTCGAAAAGAGCGTTGGGGTGAACTTCCACGGAGGAACGCTAAGCGCTTCAGCAATCGCGAAAAGTTCGGTAAAGCTGAACTCGGTTTGAGCTTTGAGCTTCCGGTTCAGCGTGGGGTACGGAATGCCGGTCTCGTCAGACAATGATCGCTTTGAGCGACCAGCGTCTTCAATGGCGGCTTGGACAAGTTTTGCGCTGTCAGCGACGATGTTTCGGTTGATCACACAATCAACATAATTAACGGATCGGTTAATTGTCAAGCTCGGCGAATTATCAGTTTCGTCAATCAGGTTGACGGAAAGTGTGCTAACCTGCATTCCATGAGTAATCGCAAAAGGCCAGAAGAGTTCTCAAGGTATGTGGCGCTTGAACTAAAGGGAGCCATCATTTCCAGGGGCTTCACCGCCAAAGCTGTCGCGGAGGGAATCGGGAGGCCAGCACCTACCCTGAATCGCTGGCTGAACGCCAAGCTACCACTCCCACTCGCAATTCTTTGTGAAGCGTGCGAGTTTATTGACATAGATCCCCAGCAGATCGTCGCTAATGCCTACGATCGCGTTCTTGTCATGTATGGCGAGCGAAACGGAGTTACCTACACTCAGGAAGACCGAGACGAATCGGAACTCGACGTTCGCCGACTGGAAGAATCAGAGGCATAGCAAATGGCTTGGGCAGAGAAGCAGCGTTCCGGTCGCTGGTTAGGGATTTATCGCACCAAGAAGGGTGATCGCCGAACCACAGGCGAGACGTTCAAAAAGAAGTCAGATGCGGTGCGTGAAGCAGGAAGCCTGGAATCAGCTTCGCGTAAGCGCGGCTGGCACGATCCAAAGAACGGCGACATCACCTGGGGCGAATGGCGGGAGCTCTGGGAAACAGCCCGCAACATTGAGGGCTCAACCACACGCAACGAGAAGTCGATGATTGACGTGTGGATTGCGCCATTCTGGGAAGACGCTCCCCTGGCTGAAATCACCAATCAAGAAGTTCAGGAGTGGATGCAAGAGGTTCGGACTACGAACATCGCCAAAACAGAAGATGGCGATGTTGACGAAGAAAACCCGCGCTATCTATCCACCGCATCGGTTCGCCGCTATCTCAACCCGTTCGTGTCGTCGCTCACTGCGGCAGTAGACGCGGGTCGCATCCCAGCAAATCCCGCATATGGAGTGAAGCTGCCGCCGATCCCCGAGCCTGACAGGGTGCATCTCACGAAAGAAGAGTACCGGGCGCTATTCAATGCGCTGCCAGACGACAAAGCGCGTGCAGAGATTGAGTTCCTAGTGACTACAGGTGTGCGGTTTGGTGAGTTCGCCGGCCTACACGCACATCGAGTCATGGCGGAGCAGCATGTTGTACAGGTTCAAGATGTTTGGGATGGCGAGCAGATCAAGCCTTACCCGAAGGGCAGACGCACCAGGAACGTGCCGCTCGTGGATCGCAGTCTCGAATACTGGACTCCGCCGACCACCACACGCTGCGGGCTTGAACACAAAGAAGGTAAGTGCCGCTCTGCCCTAGCGTTCCCAGCCAGACGAGGGGGCGCTTGGGATTCTCGGAACTACACCAGAAGCATCTTGAATCCAGCCCTAGAGAAGGCCGGATTGGACGATCTGGGCTTCACTCTCCATGATTTCAGGCACACGTACGCTTCATGGCTTGCTCAAGACGGAGTTCCACTAGCGCGCATTGCCGAGCTCCTAGGCCACGCCAGCGCGCGCACAACGGAGATTTACGCGCACTTCTTGCCCGCGGCTAAGGATGATGTCGAACGGGCGCTGTCGGCGCTTGGTGGCGTCGGTGAGGGCAAGCAGAAAGACGAATTAGCAGAAGCCCGCGCACGTCGCGCTACAAGGTGAAACACGAGTTTGCCAAGCATTTGCCAAGCGGAAACAAAAAAGCCCCCGGACTCTATTTCAGAATCCGGGGGCTCATCAGGTGTTTTGTTAGTGCGCGATACTGGGATCGAACCAGTGACCTCTTCCGTGTCAGGGAAGCGCGCTACCGCTGCGCCAATCGCGCCCAAGTTTGGGCTATTAAATTATAGCGAGGTGGCGACGGGATTCGAACCCGTGTATACGGCTTTGCAGGCCGCTGCCTCGCCTCTCGGCCACGCCACCGGAGTGGTTGACACCACAAGCGGCCCGATCTTGCCGGGCCACTGGAGCGGATGACGAGACTCGAACTCGCGACCCTCACCTTGGCAAGGTGATGCGCTACCAACTGCGCTACATCCGCATGAACACTTTGCTGTGCGCCGTGTACTTGAATTACTATAGAGGCAGTTCTGGAGACTCTGCAAATTGAGCCGCGACTTTCGGCGTGTTCCGCAGAAATTCGACCCATTTCGGTAACGTTCCGGTGAGTTTACGCGGTCTCACAACCGCACCCCCTACATACTGGTTTGTATGGGTGTCTCAGCGAAGAAGGTAACAGTCCGCGTCCTGACCGTCGTACTGCTTACCGCATTCGCCGCTGCCGGTGCGATCGCTTTTATGCATCGGCAACAGATCAATGACCAGATTGCCGCAAGCCAGTTTGAGGCCTCCGCGTCCATCGTTGCCCTCACCGAGAACTTGAATGTCACCGAAGCCGGGCACAGAATATTTTGGGCGTCTGAACCCACACTCGATGCGAGCCAGAACTTCAATGTGCAGTGCTCTCAGGTGGATCATTCCGAAGAGGGTCACATTCTCGGCTGCTTCACCGGCGGGAGCATTCATCTCTTTGAGGTCACCGATGAGCGACTGAACGGCATCATCGAAGTCACCGCTGCGCACGAGTTGCTGCACGCGACCTTTGCTCGCTTGAGCCAGGACGAGCGATCCTCGCTCACCAGAAAGCTCAACAAGCTGTATCTCGAACTCATCCCGAATGACCCCCAGCTCGAGCAGCGCATGTCGGTCTACTCCTCGCTCTCAAAGACCGCCTTCGCCAACGAACTGCATTCTGTGTTGGGTACCGAGGTGCGCGAACTTCCTGAATGGCTTGACGAACACTACGCCACGTGGTTCGAGGATCGTCAATCCATCATCGACTTTTTCGACAGCTACCACGCAGTATTCGAGCAGCTCACTCAACGAGCGAACGAACTCGAGGCCGAGATGACCGCGCTTCGAGCGGATGTTGAACAGCGAAGCGCGTCATACGATTCCGCAGTTGCGCAGTTTAACGCCGAGTGGGACAACTTTGTCGCTCGAAACGAAGCGTTCGAGTTCTCAACTAATCCCGACGAGTTCTACCGGCTGCGCGACGACTTCTATGCGCGCCGAGACTCACTTGGCGAGCAGATGCGCAGCCTCAATGCCGACATCGAACGCTACGAGGCGATGCGAGCTGAACTCCTTGAGTTGAGCGAGTTGAACCACGAGCTTGAGCAACAACTCGATAGTGACCTCGCCCCTCCCGCTCCCGCGCCCACCCAAGACGTCTGACACGACACGCTCTCGAATTCACATCGAGCGCCGTTCTCGTGTAACATCATTCAGGTTGGCTTCGCGAGTTCGCGAGACAAGCGGGCGATTGGCGCAGTTGGTAGCGCGCTTCCTTCACACGGAAGAGGTCATCGGTTCGAGTCCGGTATCGCCCACCACCTACACCCCCGGTCAAGCCGGGGGTGCACTATTTCAAGGGTATTCTGGTCGCCCCCGAATTCTGACGATCGATTGCCGCCAGAATTCTCTGATCCCATGCTCGTCAAGCGCAAGGCTCACACTCAAGAGGCTCGCGCGTGTCATCTCTCGCCTCATCTGGATCACCGTGACACGCAAGCGAGCGTTACCCCACTGTGTGGACTCGCGCGGTGCGGCAGAGCCTGCGCCCTTCCCCCTCCAGACCGATCAATTTCCTCCCTCAGGGGGAATCGTGGCGCGACACACCGCCGGTAGCGTGTGCAGCATGAGCGAGAAGCAGACACCACCAAGCCAGGCGATCATCGGAGCTGGGCTTGCCCTTGGGCTGGCGATCGGTGCGGGCGCGGGCGCCGCAATGGGCGACGTTGCGGTAGGGATCGCGCTGGGAATGTCGCTTGGAATCATCTGCGGAGTGACTACTCATTTCTTTATGAATCGGAGCCGCAAGTAACGGGCTCCATTCACTGCACTTAATTCACTGCACCCCACTGAGAAAGCTCAGCGACGAATCGAGCAGCACCTCGGACTTTCTCGACACTAGGCTTCAACTATGGATCAATCCAACCCGCTGCTCCCGGCATGGTACGACGCAACGTGGTACATCTTTGTGGGCGCCATTGTCGCACTGTGCCTCATCGCAGTCATCTCACTTGCCCGGAATGCCAGAACGCTCTCTCCCATGCACATACTGCTGTGGTGTTTCGCGATTCTGTGCCTGCCCGTGCTCGGCTCTATCGCCTGGCTTGCTCTTGGCCGCCGATCCGCTGCACCTCCGATTGCGGGCGAGTAGGGGCACGCTGACCAGCCGCGGCGCCTTTGCTGAGGCCCGCGCTTCGCCCAGTCGCATGCTTCGCCTGTCCACGAACATGGGCAGTTGCCATGAGTGAGGTCGCGGTTCTCACGCTCCGGCTGTCCTCACCACACAATAAAACCGACAGCTGTCTGTTTTTGTGCTTACTCTGAGAGCAGATCTGCTCGAAGGAGTTTTGAATGAAAAAGACATTGGTGAGCGCGCTGGCAGCCCTGGCGGCATTCGCGCTGCTCATAGGAACAGCCAGCTCCGCACAGGCGATACCAGTACAGATCTCGGTGTCTGCCGATGCCTACGCGCTCGACGGGAGCGGTCAGATCACAAGCTCAAATGAGTTTCTTTACGATTCGGCAAAGGGAGATTCTCCGGCGGACGCCTATCAGATTGCCTACCGCGGGAATCTGGACATGACCAGCCTCTGGAGCAGCTACGCACTTTTCAAGAGCCTGTGGCACACCGGAAGCGGAAACACCTCCGAAAGATGGGCCGAGAAAACCTTCAGCGGCAATTGGGACATCTCATTCACAGTAGATACTGACGTCGTAACGAGCGATCAGGCGTTCGTTGACTGCGAGGCACTGCAATCGGAAGTGGAAGCCCAGAACCCAGGCACTGACCTGGCCACTTTTATCCGATGCCAGTCGGTCAATTTCGACGACGCAACGGGCGAGTACATCGCGAACTTCATTCTCATCAATGAGGACGGCAGCAAGGTACATGCCACCCAACTCGATACTAATCAGCCGGCATCGCTTCATCTGACCACGCCAGCTCAGGCCTTCTATGTGAAGCAGTCACAGTTCGAAGCTGGAAAGACGTTCTATATGACGGATCCACGCGTGGTCGGCGAAATGCGAATGGACGCCTATTTCAGCCCCTTGATGCCGCTCACCTTCGATTCGACAGGTGAGGAAGTCCCGCTCACAATGGTTGCCACCTATGACGCAGACCATATGTTTGAGAGCGCTGATCCATCGCGCACACTCCCGAGCCAGGTGCTGGATCAATTGCCGCTGCGGAAGACGATGCTCGTCGAAGGATCGAGCTACACTCCCCCTACACCAGCGGCAACCGCGATTCCAGTCGCGCAGGGGGTATGGACCTTTGCGGGCTGGACTCCAACGAGCGCCGTCATTCAGGGAAGCAATGTGACGTTCATCGGGCGATGGGTGTTTGAAGTAAATCCAGACGCTGAATTTGCAGTCACGTACACGTTTGCAGCTGCAGGCGGTAGCTCTCTGCCGCAAGAAGTGACGCAGCTCTTGCCGCCCAGCACCACTGCCGTGCAGGGAAGCACGGTGCACGCCCCAACCACCCCGTATGGTTCGGTCAAGACGCGCACCGGAACCTGGACTTTCTCGGGCTGGGATCCAGCTTCGATCGTCATTGACGGAGCTGATGTGGAGTTTGTGGGCACGTGGATCTTCGCCGCAGCGCCGGTCACACCGCCAGCAGGAGGGAAGGACTCTCTCGCAAACTCGGGATCCTCGGCACCTTGGGGGTACGGAGCGCTTGCGGGAGGAATGCTGATCCTCGGCGCAGCCAGTGTGCTGCTCGGACGACGCAAGCTGGTCTGATAGTCGGACGACGCAAGCTGGCGTGATATTCAGGCCAGCTTGCGTCCTCGCGCGCGGGTGGCCTTGCCTTCTGCACCCGGCCACATCAACTCTGGTTGTGCGAGGTGAGTGCGCTCTCGTTTGCGCACTCCGAACCCATTTCGCGCGCATTGACCGGCTCACTGCTCCCCTTCAGCAATAGGCTCGAACTCACAGGACTGCCCGAGCGAAATGAGAGCTTCAATGACCGAGACCAACGCAATGAGCCACGATTCTGGCACCGCACGCAATGCACTTTCATCGGGCATTGCGAGCGTGGTGCTTGCCGTGCTGTTTTTCACGCCCTGGTTTGGCGAGTATCTGCTCTACGGCAGCATGGTCATGGGGATCGTAGCCGTGGTCTTTGGAATTCTCGCGATCAAGCGAGGGCAGCCAAAAGGCATGGCCGTTACAGGTCTTGTGCTGGGGTTGCTCACCGCGCTATTGGGCGTCGCAGTGCTCATCTTCGCTCTCGCCTTCGTCGGAGTGTTCTCAAGCTGACGCCGCGGCGCATCCGCTCTCGACCGCACTCGATCCAGCGTGTGGATCACGAGATTGAACGAAGTGCCCGGGTGGTAATCCGGGAGGTAGCTTCGCTCGGGCTGAGCGAGTTCCAACGTTCACACAGCGCAATCGCCCATTCAGGTGAGGATTTTGCCGCGTCATTGATCCAATTTGCCACCGAGTCCTGAACATACCGCGAGGGATCTGATTTGAGTGGTTCGAGCAGAGGTTCCCCACGTTCTGGGTGAGCCTTCAGCTCGGGAATGTGGCTTGCCCACACGCCCCGCGGTCGGAGCGACTCACTCGCGAAGCGACGAATATGCGCTTCTGGCGCAAGCGTCCACGGACGCAAGAGCTCAATTGATGCGCTGAGGTCGCGCGTCAGCCGCGGACGAAGCGCCATCCACACCCATTCCCGTACCGCGAACGACTCATCGTCGGCAAGCGGCCGCGCCTGGGCGAGCAGTTCTGCTGCGCTGAAGCGCTCATCGGAAGCGAGCGCGAAACACCACCATCCGCGGACGGTGTCGGCGGGGTGGGTGCGCAGCCGTGCGAGTTCTGCGGCGGAAAGCGTGTCACGCAGCGCCGAAGCAATTGCCGCCATGCGTTTCAGAATTCCAAGCGTGCTGGCCCGATCCGCTGCGTCGATGAGCGCCTGCGAGGGATCCTCGATCACTGCCTTCAAGAGCACCGTGTGGTCTATCGCGAGTGCCTCACTCAGGGTGCGTGACTGCGCGGTGCCTGCATTCAAGTTGGCAAGATGAGCAGCAGAGATCTTGCTCCGGCTGTTCGCGCCTTTCTCCTGTGTCACTGAGCACCCTCTTGCGTGTCGAGTCGCGTTCCGCGCCTTCCGTCACTCGCGTCACTCGACAATTCACTTTGGATCGAAGCGAGCGCGGCCAATGCGGTTCGCGCCACGGCATCGTCGAGCCCCTGTGTGAGTCGTGCGATCCAGTGGCCATAGTGCGGGGCGATGCGGTCAAGAGACTGCTGCCCACGTGCGGTCAGCATTAATACCGTCGAGCGGCGATCCTCTGGGTGGGCGTGTCGTTCAATCAGACGCGCTCGCTCAAGACCATCGATCAGACCGGTGACGGCGGCGCGAGTGACGCCGAGTTGGTCGGCGACACTCGCCGGGGTGCTTTCCTCGACCGAGCTCGCAATGGCGAGGAGCACGGCAAGCCTGCCCTCCGAAAGTTCGAAGTTCGCAAGCTCATTGGCGCAGGCTCGATCAATCTGGTGTGCCGTGTTGAGCACTGCCATCAGCAAGCGTGCAGCGTCTCCCGCAAGACCCGAGTGTGCGAGCAGCAGCTCATGTTTGTGGTGCAGAATTGAATCCATAAGCTCCATATTATCAAGGTGTTTACCATCTTCACAGTTCACACTCTTCAATGTCGCTACTGCTCCATGTCCTCAGCTTGTCTGAGGAGTTGTGCTAAGGTTTCGATATGCACACATGCGCGTTCCTTCTTCTTCGCTGCCACGGCGGGGTGTAGCCAAGACCGGCTCCCCGTCGTGGAGCTGTGGGTTGCGCCGGTCTCACCTTTGCAGATCGAATGGAACATTACACATGTCAACGCACGCCTACCCAAGCATCTCCACCCCAGCGGGCAAGATCCCACGCGACTCCCCCGAGTGGAACCGCCAACGGGCCTCCCAAATGCCCTCGCACCGCTACCAAGACGCCCACGCACGCGTCTCACTCCCGCTCACACACCGCACCTGGGCTGATCGCCGTCTCACCGCAGCCCCGCTCTGGGTCCCAGTAGACCTTCGCGACGGAAATCAGGCCCTTGCAGAACCTATGGACCCCCAACGCAAACGCACATTCTTCGAACTCATGGTTGCGATGGGATACAAAGAGATTGAAGTCGGTTACCCCTCAGCCTCTCAAACAGACTTCGACTTTGTGCGACTGATCGCAGAGTCCGAGATTGCCCCAGAAGACGTCACCATTGTCGTATTCACTGCGGCTCGGCGCGACCTCATCGAGCGCACTGTCGCGTCGGTCGCAGGTATTCGCAACCCCGTCGTTATTCACCTCTACACGGCGACAGCGCCCACCTGGCGAGACACCGTGCTCGGCACCTCACAAACCGAGCTTCGTGAGCTGATTCTCCGAGCCGCGACAGACATGCTCGAACTTGCAGGCGAGCTGCCCAACGTTCGGTTTCAATTCTCGCCCGAGGTCTTCAACCTCACCGAACCGGACTACGTGCTTGAGCTCTGCAACTCAGTCACCGAACTGTGGGACGCACGACCAGAACGGCCGGTCACGCTCAACCTGCCAGCGACCGTCGAGATCGCATCACCCAATGTCTACGCCGATCAAATCGAATACATGCACCGTCACCTCGCAAGACGCGAGAGCGTGATCCTCTCGGTGCACCCGCACAACGACCGAGGCACCGGGATCGCCTGCGCCGAACTCGCCGTCCTTGCCGGCGCGCAACGCGTCGAAGGGTGCATCTTCGGAAATGGCGAACGCACCGGAAATGTCGACATCGCCACCCTCGCCCTCAACCTGCACGCCCAGGGAGTTGATCCAATGATCGATTTCTCAGACATTGATGAGATCAGGCGCGTCGTCGAACACTGCAATCGCATCGAGGTTCACCCTCGACACCCCTATGTGGGCGACCTCGTGCACACCGCATTCAGCGGCACCCATCAGGACGCTATCAAGAAGGGCATGGCCGAACACAACGCACGGGCCAACGCAGCGGGCCTTGCGCCCAGCCAAGCAGACTGGCGAGTTCCCTACTTGCCAATTGATCCGGCAGACATCGGCCGCAGCTACGACGCAGTGATTCGGGTGAACTCGCAGTCCGGAAAAGGCGGAATTGCCTACCTGCTCGAATCAGAGTTCGGAGTGACCCTGCCACGGAGACTGCAAATTGATTTCGCTGCACAGGTGCAAGGTCACACCGACGCCCATGGCGGCGAGGTCACCGGCACAGAGCTCTGGCAACTCTTTCAACGCAACTATTGCCTCCCCGAGACCCGGGCACGGATCAGCAGCGTCGAGATGAGTACCCGCGAAGGCGAGCAGCAGGCGAGATACGTTCTTGCGATCGACGACACCACCTACGAATACGAGGCATCAGGCGTTGGCCCGGTCGAAGCGCTCTGTGCCGCGCTCGCGGTGGCGGGGATTCAGATCCAAGTGGTCGATCTGCATCAGCAAAGCATCGCTCAGGGCAACGAGAGTGAGGCGCTCACCCTCCTGGAGTATCGCTGCAACGGGAGAACCGGCTGGGTGGGTGGACTCGCCCAATCGACCCTCGACGCGCATGTGCAGGCCGTGATGAGTGCCGCCAATCGCGAACTTGCACGCGTTTGCGGCACAGGCAGCATGCGCTGAAGCACCTGGAAGAACTGATTCTGCGGGGACAACGTCCGATGTCCCCGCAGACTCAGAGTAGCCACATTACTGCTGTGTTTCTGCGGTCTCTTCAAGTACGTTGCGCCCGACCTGCGGGTGAAACTTTGCGAGCCCAATCACGCCGATGAGCGCGATGATGCCTGTGATCGCGAAGCAAATGACTGCCCAGAAAGGTGCTCCAGCCGCCTCGTGCAGCACGATAATACCGATCAGGATCGCGACGAGCGGATCGACGACAGTCAGTCCGGCAATCACCAGATCAGGCGGCCCAGAAGAGTAGGCGTTCTGCACGAAGAGCATGCCAAGCAAGGCGCCAGCGCCGAGAGCGAGCACACAGATCCAAGAAAGGATCTCGAACTCATTCTGCAGGAACCGTCCAATCATGATCTTCGCGAAGGTCGCGACAAAACCGTAGAGCACACCAGCGCCCACGATATAGAACAGGGCGACCGCCTTATGCCGCAGCACCAGGAAGCCACCCACCGCGAGCGCAAACACGATCGCGAACACAATCAGGATCGTAATGAGCTTGGCATCGGTCACCGGATGATCAGAGGCCGTGAACGCGGCAACGGTCACGAAGGTGACAATGCCGCCGACACACATGCACAGCGACACGAGCGCACGCTTCGGAAGTTTCACTCCCGTCATGCGCGAGTTCAGCACTGCGGTAATCACCATCGCCACGACGCCAAGTGGCTGTACCACGATCAAGGGAGAGAAAGAGAGCGCACCGATTTGAAACACCACGGCGAGACCGAGCAGGATCGTGCCAACCACCCAAGAGGGGCGGCCAAGCAAACCGAGCATGTGTTTAATCGAGAGCCCGGAAGAAGCGGACTCCCCCGTCAACCGCTCGACCTTGTTCAGTCCGCGAGATTGGTATTGCGCACCGAAAGACATCAGCGCCGCACCAACCAAGGCAATCGGAATACCCCAGAACTGCTTGGGGTCAAGCGAAATTGCCTCGGCGATCTCAGTGAGATTCAGCCCGGCTGGCAAGAGGTGTGTCAGGGTCACTGTCTAACGATACCCCGAAGGCTTTCTCCCTCTCCATAGTGGCGGGGAGTGTCTACGAAGCCTAGTGTTCGTTGCGGATCAGTTCCACCAAGCGCGCAGCGGCCTTGGGCACCTGATCGTTCACAATGATTTCGTCAAATTCATCAGCGGAGGCGAGCTCGATCTTTGCTGTTTCGAGACGGCGGTTTCGCTCTTCTTCGTCTTCGGTGCCGCGACCCACGAGTCGATTCACGAGCTCTTCCCAGCTGGGAGGAGTGAGAAAGACCAGGCGCGCCTCAGGCATACTCGCACGCACCTGGCGCGCACCCTGCAAATCAATCTCAAGCAGCATCCGCTCACCCCGCGCCGCGGCCTCGCGCACCGGACCGCGTGGCGTTCCGTAGCGGTACTTGTTGTGCACCGTGGCCCACTCAAGCAAGTCGTCGTTCGCGAGCATCCGGTCAAATGCTTCGTCGTCAATAAAGATGTAGTGCACGCCGTGCACCTCGCCCGGTCGCGCAGGCCTGGTGGTCACCGAAACTGAATGCCGAATATCTGGATAGTTTTCCCGCACAAAGCTCGCGACGGTGCCCTTGCCCACCGCGGTTGGCCCGGCAAGCACAGTCAGTGCTGGTCCGTCAGTCGAGGCACCGGCCCCCACACGTTCACGCGTGAATTCGAGCAGTCGTTCCCGCTGGTGCACTCCGAGCCCGCCCAAACGCTTGCGCGGAGAAATCTGCAACTCAGCAAGCAAACGAGCTGCCTTGATTTCACCGACCGCAGGAAACGTCTGCATGAACTCTGTCACACGCAGCGAAGCCGCCGCAGTTTCGCCGGTGCGAGCGTCAGCAAGAGCCTTGAGCGGCGAAAGCTCGCCACTGCGCAGACGCTGCTTGATTAACGCTCGCGCACGACGCGCCTCAATTGCCGCTCGGTTGGCGGCCACTCGATCAACTTCGGGCATCTCACGAGACGATGCCGGTCCTTGCTCAGTCATTCCCACTAGTGTAATACCGCTTTATTGAAAGATCATCTAAAACGCGAGGGCTAGCGCATCTGCTCGGGAGCGGATACGATCCGCGAGCCCGTGCGCTCCCCCAGACAAGATGCTTCGCGACTCGTTCGCGAGCACACCGCTCAAGAGCCCACCAAAAATCTTGCCCGCGTCTTCGAGCTTTCCGCCCTGCGCTCCAAACCCTGGCGCAAGCACCGGCAATTGCAAATGCGGCGTAGCCACTGGGCGAACACTCGTATCGATATCAAAATCCTGGAGCTTGAGGGTGGCACCGAGCACCACACCCACCGGCCCCACACGCGGGCTCAAGTCAGAAGCGTCAACGCCACGCGTCTCGGCGCCTTGTTCGGCCAGCAACGCGTCGTTGAACGCCCCGGCGTCTTCTACCATCGCCTGAGCGAGGGTTCGACCGTCTTGTCGACGAGCGAGTTGCACCTCGCGCGCTTCAGGATTCGACGTTGCAGCGAGCACAAAGAGGCCCTTGCCGTGCGCTCGCACATGCCGCAGCGCACCGTCGAGGCTCCCAAAGCCCTGATACGCGACCACGGTCATGGCATCGCTCTCTAGGGGCGATCCAGGCGTGAGCCAGGCGTCGGCATACGCAGCAAAACTCGTGCCGATATCACCCCGTTTGACGTCAGCAATAACCAGCAGACCGGCGTCGCGCGCATCTGCAAGCACCCGCTCAAGGGCAAGATAACCGGCAGAACCGAAACGCTCGAAGAACGCGATCTGTGGTTTCACACACGCAGCAACACCGGCCGCGGCCGCGACTACGGCGCGCCCCATCCGCTCGGCACCGGCAGCATCATCGTTCAGCTCCCACTCGGCCAGCAACCCAGCATGCGGATCAATCCCAGCACACAGGTGTCGACGCGCGGCGAGCTCAGCGGTGAGGCGACCAGCGAAGGTCGCCTCACCGAGGGCAAGCGCATTCATGCTCAGTTCGCTCCGACACGCGCACTCGCGGCCGCCAGCGCGGCGTCACGATCTGCTTGGTATTCCTGCAGCGACTTCACATCGAACACATCAACCTGGGCTGACAGCGCACCAACAGCGGCAGAGAGTTCGCTCACGGTCGTGAAAATTGGCTTGTCTGCCGCAACGGCTGCCGCCCGGATCTCGTACCCGTCTGCGCGAGCGGATGAGCCCGAAGGAGTGTTCACGATCATGTCGATCTCACCATTGTTGATGAGGTCAACAATGCTCTCACCCTCGTCGTGTGCCGAATGCTTGCGCACCGCCACGCTCTCGATGCCGTTGCGCGCGAGCACAACCTGAGTGCCCTGAGTTGCGACAAGCTTGTAGCCAAGCTCTTGCAGACGCTGCGCAGGCAGCACGATCGACCGCTTGTCACGGTCAGCGACCGAGATGAACACGGTGCCCGACTTCGGCAGGGCACTGCCAGCAGCCGACTGGCTCTTTGCAAACGCGCGCGGGAAGTCACGGTCCATACCCATCACCTCACCGGTCGAACGCATCTCAGGTCCGAGCAGTGAATCGACCACCAGGCCCTCATTCGTGCGGAATCGCTTGAACGGAAGCACCGCTTCCTTCACCGCGATTGGCGCATCGGTCGGCACTCGTGATCCATCGCGCTCTGGCAAGAAGCCCGAATCGATCAACTGCTGGATCGATTCACCTGCCATGATGCGCGAAGCTGCCTTCGCCACCGGAATGCCAAGCGCCTTCGCCACGAATGGCACCGTGCGTGAGGCGCGAGGATTCGCTTCCAGCACGTACAGCACGCCCTGGCCGATCGCGAACTGCACATTCAGCAGGCCGCGCACACCAATGCCTTCAGCGATACCGAGTGTCGCGGCGCGAACCTCCGCGATCTGGTCGTGGCCAAGTGTCACCGGCGGCAGCGTGCAGCTGGAGTCGCCCGAGTGCACACCTGCCTCTTCGATGTGCTCCATGATGCCACCGACGTAGAGCTGCTCTCCGTCATACAGCGCATCAACGTCGATCTCGATCGCATCGTCGAGGAAACGATCAACCAGCAGCGGATGGCCCGGCCCCACAAGAGCGTGGCCTTCGATCCGCTGGAAGTACCCGTGCAGTGAGTCGGTGTCATACACGATCTCCATGCCGCGTCCGCCGAGCACGAACGATGGACGCACCAGCACGGGATAGCCGATCTCCTCGGCGATACGGACCGCGCCTTCTTCGTCAATCGCTGTGCCGTTGCGCGGCGCCGAAAGTCCCGCGCGCTCCAGGATCTTCGAGAACGCGCCACGCTCTTCGGCGAGGTCGATCGCTTCTGGAGTGGTGCCGAGGATCGGGATACCCGCGTCCTTGAGCGGCTGTGCCAGGCCGAGTGCGGTCTGACCGCCGAGCTGCACGACCACGCCAAGCAGTTCACCCGATGCCTGCTCTGCGTGAATCACTTCGAGCACGTCCTCGAGCGTCAGCGGCTCGAAGTACAGGCGATCCGAGGTGTCGTAGTCGGTCGACACAGTCTCAGGGTTGCAGTTGATCATGATCGTCTCGTACCCGGCTTCGCTGAGTGCGAATGATGCGTGCACGCACGAGTAGTCGAACTCGACACCCTGACCGATACGGTTCGGGCCCGAACCCAAAATGACAACCTTCTTGCGGTCGCTTGGCTCCACCTCGGTTTCAAAATCGTACGAGGAGTAGTGGTACGGGGTGAGAGCCGGGAACTCGCCAGCGCAGGTGTCGACGGTCTTGTAGATCGGACGCAGTCCCAATCCGTGCCGCAACCCGCGAATCTCCGATTCCGAGACGCCACGGATCGCTGAGATCTGTGCATCGCTGAAGCCATGATCCTTCGCCTCGCGAAGCACCTCAAGCGTCAGCTGCGGAGCCGCAGAGATACGCTCAGCGACCTCATTGATCAGCTGGAACTGGTCAAGGAACCACGGATCAATCGCGGTCGCTTCGAACACCTCTGCGACGGTGGCTCCCAGACGGAGTGCCTGCTGCACGTCAACGATGCGGCCGTCGGTGGGTCGCTTAATCGATTCGAGGAGTTCAGCTACGGTTCTGGTTTCCTCGCCCCAGTGGAACGAGGTGCCGCGCTTCTCAAGCGAACGGAGCGCCTTTTGCATCGCGGTCGTGAAGTTGCGCCCAATCGCCATCGCCTCACCGACCGATTTCATGGTCGTCGTGAGGGTGTCGTCGGCTGCCGGGAACTTCTCAAACGCGAAGCGGGGTGCCTTCACCACGACATAGTCGATCGTCGGTTCGAAGCTTGCCGGAGTCTTCTGGGTGATGTCGTTTGGAATTTCGTCGAGACGGTATCCAATCGCGAGCTTCGCTGCGATCTTTGCAATGGGGAAGCCCGTTGCCTTTGATGCCAGCGCCGAGGACCGCGACACACGCGGGTTCATTTCGATCACGATCACGCGGCCAGTCACGGGATCAACCGCAAACTGAATGTTGCAGCCGCCGGTATCAACACCGACCGAACGAATAATGTCGATCGAGATGTCGCGCAGGTGCTGGAATTCACGGTCGGTCAGCGTGAGCGCGGGAGCGACGGTAATCGAATCACCGGTATGCACACCAACCGCGTCAACGTTCTCGATCGAGCACACCACGACAGTGTTGTCGCTCGTGTCGCGCATCAGCTCAAGCTCGTACTCTTTCCAGCCAAGGATCGACTCTTCGAGCAGCACCTCGCTGGTCGGGCTGTAATGCAGTCCGTCACCGGCGATACGCACCAGATCTTCTTCGGTGTATGCGAAGCCCGAACCGAGTCCACCCATCGTGAAGGAGGGGCGGACGACAAGCGGATAGCCCAGATCCTTCGCAAATTCCTTTGCTTCTTCCAAGGTGTGCGCAATATGTGATCGAGCTACGTCTGCGCCCGCCTCAAGCACAAGATCCTTGAAGATCTGGCGATCCTCGCCGCGACGGATCGCGTCGACCTTTGCGCCGATGAGCTCCACGTTGTACTTTTCGAGAATGCCCTGCTCGTGCAGCGCCATCGCAGCGTTCAGCGCGGTCTGACCACCCAGTGTGGGCAAAATGGCGTCCGGCCGCTCTTTCGCGATGATCGATTCAATCACCTCAGGCGTGATGGGTTCGACATAGGTTGCGTCAGCAAAATCGGGGTCGGTCATGATCGTCGCGGGGTTCGAATTCACGAGGATCACTCGCACGCCCTCTTCGCGGAGCACGCGGCAGGCCTGGGTTCCCGAATAGTCAAACTCACATGCCTGACCGATCACGATCGGGCCGGAGCCAATGACGAGGACAGAGTTAATATCTTGGCGCTTTGGCATTAGTTGTTCTCCTTCGCGCCGGTCTCTGCTGAGGCGCGGTTCTTCACGAGCTGACGGAAACGATCAAAGAGGTAGAAGGCATCGTGTGGGCCTGCTGCAGCCTCTGGGTGGTACTGCACTGAGAACGCGGCGATGTCGAGGCACTCAAGCCCCTCAACGACCTGATCGTTCAGGCTGTAGTGGCTCACCTGCACACGTCCGAGGCCCGCTGGTGAATCGTGCTCGCCTTCGATCGGCAAGTCGACTGCAAAGCCGTGGTTTTGTGCAGTGATCTCGACGCGGCCGGTGCGCTTGTCGAGGACTGGCTGGTTGATACCGCGGTGCCCGAACGGCAACTTGTAGGTGCTGAACCCGAGTGCGCGGCCGAGAAGCTGATTGCCAAAGCAAATCCCGAAGTACGGAACGCCGTCACGGAGCATTTCACGAAGCAGAGCGACGTGTGCGTCTGAGGCCGCTGGATCGCCGGGTCCGTTCGAGAAGAAGAGCGCGTCTGGCCCGAGCTCACGCATCTCTTCGAGTGTCGTGGCGGCAGGCAAGACGACGACGTCAAAACCGTGCTCGGCGAGATATTGCACCGTCGCACGCTTGATACCGAGGTCAAGAACGGCAATCGTGCCAAGACGCTCAGTGTCAGCCGCGACGGGAACCTCGTAACGCTCGGGGGTTGACACCTCAGCCGAGAGATTCTTGCCTTCCATGCCTGCCTGCTCACGCACGAGGGTGAGCTGCTGTTCAGCGCTCAGTTCGTACTCGGCACCTGAGAACACCCCAGCTCGCATGGCACCCGCGGAGCGAATATTGCGGGTGATGGCGCGGGTGTCGACACCTGAGATTCCGACCACGCCATCTGCGACGAGATCCTCGTCAAGCGAACGCTCTGCACGGAAGTTCGACACACGACGAGCTGGATCACGCACAATGAAGCCTGAGACCCAAATCTTGCGCGACTCCATGTCGGTGTCGTTCACACCGGTGTTGCCAATGTGCGGTGCGGTCATCAGCACAATCTGTCCGGCATACGACGGATCGGTGAGTGTCTCCTGGTATCCGGTCATACCGGTCGAAAACACAACCTCACCGAGAGTCTGGCCAGTTGCACCGTAAGCGCGGCCTTCATATCGGCTGCCGTCCTCAAGCACGAGCACTGCTGGGCCCTGTGGCACCGCGCTAGCGGGTGGGGCAATCGGGGCGGTCGAAGTCATTTCGCGTCCTCCTGCGAAGTTGCGGTCGATGCGGCGGATGCTTCCGCCGCTGAGTGTGTAAGTTGATCAATTGCTGCAGCGAATCGGCGCTGCTCAGATTTCTGCTCGAAGCGGAAGCTCGATTCGAGTTCGGCTTGACCTGCGGTACCGGGAGTCTCGGCTGCGGTCAGCGGCTGCCAGCGCAGCAGAGCCAGACCTTCAGTTTCGACGGCTTTTCCGACGCGTCGCCCTGCCGATCCGCTCCCCCGCAGTTGGTCGACTGAGAGATGAGTGGGAGACTCACCGACCACCGAGATCGTGACCCCATCGCTGAATACTGAGATCTCAGCCTGGCCGCGATAGCGCAGTCCGGGAACGGCCACGCGGCTCAGCGGCTCACCCACTGGCGTAGTGGAGACATAGAGCAGATGCGTGAACTCGGCGATCAACTGGCCAAGTGGCGCAGTCGCAGAAGTTCGCACTCCCGCATCCCGTCGCAGCCGAGCACGCCAGCCGAGCCACATGGCGAACAACGCCAGCACGACAACTGCGACAACAAGCAGCGCAAAAAGCGGGCGGCTCACAGTGCAGCCTCCGCAAACTTCGCCGCTGCCGCGACTGCGTCGGGCGAGACGAGTTCGCCGTCGTCCAGCGTCAGGTACCCCTTGCGCACGGTGTAAGCGACACGACCGGGAAGGCGCATATCGAGGAACGGTGAATTCTGGCTCATGCCCTGCAAGTGCGTGAAGTTGAACACGCTCGAGCAATCAGGGTCCACCAAGACGATGTCTGCCGGCTGACCCACCTCAAGTGTCTCTGGATGCCCTGCAAGACGCCCGATCTTGGCGGGGCGCTGCGAAAGCAGCTGTTCCAGCTCTGCCCAACTGCTGTGCCCCTCTTGGATCAACGAGAGGATCGAGATGGGCAGCGCAGATTCAAGCCCAACCATGCCAAACGCGGCGGCATCCCACTCGCACTCTTTTGCTTCAGCAGGGTGTGGCGCGTGATCGGTCGCGATAATGTCGATCACGCCTTCTGCCACCGCGGCACGAAGAGCGTGCACGTCTTCGTCGCGACGCAACGGCGGATTCACCTTGTAGCGAGGGTCATAACTGCGAGCCGTCTCTTCGGTCAAGATGAGGTGGTGCGGGGTGACTTCGGCGGTCACCTGCACGCCGCGCGCTTTTGCCCAGCGCACAACCTCAACAGATCCAGCAGTTGAGAGGTGGCAGATGTGCAGACGAGCGCCAATGTGCTCGGCGAGCAGCACGTCGCGGGCGATAATCGATTCCTCAGCCACCGCGGGCCAGCCCTTGAGCCCGAGCTCACTTGACAGCGCACCCTCGTTCATCTGTGCGCCCTCGGTGAGCCGGGGGTCTTGCGCGTGCTGCGCGACGACACCGTCAAAGGTCTTCACATATTCAAGGGCACGGCGCATCAGCAGCGGATCGTGCACGCACTTCCCGTCGTCGCTGAACACCCGCACTGCCGCGCGCGACTGCGCCATCGCGCCGATTTCGCTCAGTCGCTCGCCGCCAAGATCCTCGGTCACAGCACCAATCGGACGTACCGTTGCATAGCCAGCAGCGTCGCCAAGCGATTGCACCTGCTCAACGACACCCGCCGTATCTTGCACTGGCGAAGTGTTGGCCATTGGAAAGACAGTGGTGAATCCCCCGGCTGCTGCCGCACGCGTTCCGGTGAGCACCGTCTCGCTGCGCTCAAAACCAGGCTCACGAAGGTGAGTGTGCAGATCCACAAGACCGGTCATTGCAATCAGGCCCTCGGCCTCGATCACTCGCTCACCCTCTTGCGGGACGAGCGATCCAGCTGCACCGCGAGCAACAATGTGCCCATTCGATACGCGCAGATCAACTGCGTCTGCGCTCGCCGGATCGGCGCTTCGTTCCTTCAGCTCAGCGGCGATCCGCACCCCTCGAATCAACAGATCTGGGTTCGTCACGAAGCGACCTCTTTCTCTCCTGAAAGCAACAAATAGAGGGCAGCCATACGAACGGACACGCCATTCGCTACCTGCTCAAGCACAGTTGACCGCGCACTGTCAGCGGCGGCCGATGAAATCTCAAGTCCACGGTTCATAGGGCCAGGGTGCATGATGAGCGTATGCTCAGGCAGCGCACCGAGGCGCTCATCACCAAGTCCCCAGTTACGAGCGTACTCGCGCTCATTGGGAAAGTACGCCGCGTGCATGCGTTCACTTTGAATTCTGAGCATCATTACGACGTCAGGTGCGTCTTCGCGGATCGCTTCGTCGAGCGAGTGCCGCACGGTCACTGGCCAGGAACGAGAACCGTAGGGCTGCAGAGTCTCAGGCGCCACGAAGGTCACATTCGCGCCGAGCGCCGTCAGAAGCCAGAGATTCGACCGGGCCACGCGCGAGTGGGCAAGGTCGCCAACAATCACCACCGAGATACCGTCGAGGTCGCGACCCCGGCTCGCCTCCCCGAAGAGGCGCTGACGCATGGTGAACGCATCGAGCAGCGCCTGCGTGGGGTGCTCGTGCGTGCCGTCACCGGCGTTCAGCACACCGGCGTCGATCCAGCCGCTGCTGGCAAGGCGTGCCGGTGCACCGCTGGCTGGGTGGCGGATCACCACGCCGTCTGCTCCGATTGCCTGCAGGGTTTGCGCGGTGTCTTTCAGCGATTCCCCCTTGCTGACGGAGGATCCCTTGGCGCTGAAGTTGATCACGTCAGCGCTCAACCGCTTCGCAGCAGCTTCGAAACTGATCCGGGTGCGGGTGCTGTCTTCATAGAAGAGGTTCACCACGGTTTTCCCGCGAAGCGTCGGCAGCTTTTTCACCTCGCGCTGCTGGGTCGCAGCCATGTCTTCTGCGGTGTCGAGGATGAGAAGTGCATCGTCTTTTGTCAGCGTGCGAGTGTCAAGGAGGTGCCTCATGCGATGGTCACCTCGTCGACTCCGTCGTGTTCGAGCAGGCGAACCGAGATCCGCTCGTGCTTTGCGCTCGGCAGGTTCTTTCCGATGAAGTCGGCACGTATAGGAAGCTCACGGTGCCCACGGTCAATCAGCGCCGCCAGCCGCACCGCCTTTGGCCGTCCGTGATCGTTGAGCGCGTCAAGCGCCGCGCGCACAGTGCGACCGGAGTAGAGCACATCGTCAACGAGCACGACTGTTGTGCCGTCGATGCTTGGCGGCATTTCGGTCGGCTGCGGCACTCGTGTCGGATGCTGAGCGAGATCGTCGCGATACATGGTCACGTCGAGCTGCCCCACGGGCACCGCTGTTCCCTCGATCCGCTCAATCGCTTCTGCGATGCGATGGGCGAGAGCCACGCCGCGGGTCGGAATGCCCACGAGAACGAGATCTTCTGCGCCCTTATTAGCCTCGATGATTTCATGCGAGATGCGGGTGAGAGCCCGCGCGATTTCGGCCCCTTCGAGAACCGTATGCGCTGCCATTTCACCGCCCCCCTTCTGCGCCTCACGGGACGCTGTTAAAGGATTGCTGTCAATATCTCGATTCTACACGGATTCGGGTGGCGAGCGTGCACCTCAAGCTGCGCGCCGCCTCTTGCTCGTGCGCAAACGACTCACCCCCGCGAAACCGAAGCTTGCGGGGGTGAGACTTGAGCGAGCACGCCTGCTAGTGAGCGTGTTGCGCGATTTTGCCCAACACACCGTTGACGAATCTGGCGCTGTCGTCGGTGGAATACTGTTTTGCGAGTTCGACTGCTTCGTCAATCGCTACTGCCGGGGGAACCTCGGGGTTGTACAGCACCTCCCATGAGGCGAGGCGCAACACCGCACGGTCGACGTTGGGCATACGCTCAATTGTCCAACCCTGGGCATAGCTAGAGATGAGTTCGTCGATTTCGTCTTTGTGATCAGTGACCCCATCAACAATCTCGCGAGCATAGAGCCACGAGGCAGCACGATCGGGTTCACCCGCGGCGCGCTTCGCTTCAGCGGCAACAATGGCAGCCAGAGATTCCTTACGAACGTCTGCCTGAAAGAGCATGTCTAGCGCGCGTTTGCGCGCTTTGGTACGAGCCGACAACTGGGATCAGTCGTTCACGCGGCCGAGGTACTCGCCCGTGCGGGTATCGACCTTTACCTTGGTGCCACTCTCAAGGAAGAGTGGGACCTGAATCTCAGCACCGGTCTCGACGGTAGCAGGCTTGGTGCCACCGGTCGAACGGTCACCCTGCAGGCCTGGCTCGGTGTAGGTGATTTCGAGCACAACAGAAGCTGGCAACTCGATGTAGAGTGGCTCACCCTCGTGCAGCGCGATCTGCACATCAAGGTTTTCGAGCATGTACTTCGAGGAATCTCCGACAATCACACCCGACACGGTGAGCTGATCGTAGTCAGACTTGTCCATGAACACGAAGTCAGCGCCATCCTGGTAGAGGTACTGGAAGTCGCGGCGATCCACCAAAGCGGTCTCGATCTTTGCGCCAGCGTTGTAAGTCTTGTCGATGATCTTGCCCGATACGACGTTCTTCTGCTTGGTGCGCACGAATGCCCCACCCTTGCCCGGCTTCACGTGCTGGAATTCGACCACGCTCCAGAGCTGACCGGCTTCTTTAATGACGGTGCCGTTCTTGATGTCGTTCGAGGTTGCCATGCGGTGTTACTCCGGTTCGGGTAGAAAAAAGGATCAAGCGCCCAACGAGCGCCGATCCATACTACACCCCGGAACGCACAATTCACTGGAAGCGCGAGCCGCAGGCAGACTCGGAGCAGAGCATTTGCAGGAGTTCAACAAACGAACAGGCACTTCAGCTGGCACCCCCATAGGGTCGATAGCTATGCACATGATCTTTCGCACGCTGGGTCACCTCTGGTTCGTCGCACCGCGCGGTCCTCGGCTCGGCTTCGGCGATGTGTCACGTTCGCGCTTTCGCGTGTGGCCCACCGACCTTGACATCTTGAACCACATGAACAACGGCAAGTATCTTTCGATCATGGACGTTGGTCGCTTCGACCTGATCCAGCGAAACGGTGCGCTTCGAGTGTTCAAAGAGCAAAACTGGTACCCCGTCGTCGTCGGACAGACTATCTCCTACCGCAAATCCCTCAACCCCTGGAAGCGCTTCTGGATTGAGTCAAGGATCATCGGTTTCGACGACCAGGCGTTCTACATCGAACAGCGGTTTGTGCGGCCGGATCGGCATGGCGAGTTCGAGGTGTATGCGCTCGCGTACGTTCGCGGTCGCATTCTGAAGAAGTCCGGCGGCGTGGTCTACCCGAACGAAATCATCGAAAAGACCGGCGCAGACCCCGAGGCCTTCTCGGTTCCAGCAGAGGTGCTGGCCTGGGGAACCGCGACGCGACTCCCCTCAACTCGCGCCGAAGCACCCAGCGTCTGGCACTAGGGCGGGTCTGGGAACTCCGCACGCGCCGCGGTGTGCCAGGAGGCGCGGCACGAGGGGAGGCACGAGGTCACCAGGCACACCGCTCAGCGAAACCGCCCAGGTCCACCGCTCAGGTCCACCGCTCAGTCGCGCTGCAAGAGCGCAATGAACATCGCATCGGTGCCCGCGCGATGCGGCCACAATTGTGCGCTCAAGCTTTCACCAGCAAGATCCAAAGGCTCGCGTGCCGCATCGGTCACCACCCGCTTCGCATCGAGTTCACGAAGCTCGGGATGACGCGCGAGCAACCCATCAAGCACCACACGAGTCTCAGCCCGATGCGGGGAACAGGTCACATAGGCAAGCACTCCGCCGGGAGCCAAATGTGTGGCGGCAGCCTCAAGCAACTCCCCCTGCAATCCGGTCAGCACCGGCAGATCCCCCGGCTGCTTCCGCCAACGAGCCTCCGGACGCCGCCGCAGTGCGCCCAGACCAGAGCAGGGCGCATCAACAAGAATGCGATCAAATTGTTCGCCACCAAACGCTTCATCGCTGCGCCCGTCATACGAGACAACCTCGACCGAATCAGCCACAGCAACCACCGAACGCCGAACCAGCTCGGCGCGATGCTCAGACACCTCATTCGCACGAACCGATGCGCCACCGAGCGCGGCCTCAGCTCCCAACACGGCAGTTTTTCCACCCGGTCCCGCACACAGATCTAGCCAGCGCTCACCAGGAGTCACCTCGCGCACCCGGGTCAGCGCAAGTGCCGCCAGCTGCGAACCCTGATCCTGCACCCGGACCACGCCGTCTGGCTCATCAATCGCCGCAATGGCTTTCGCTGGATCACCGCTTGCGAGTTCAATGCCAAGCGGAGACGCACCAGTGACCTCAAGCTCGATCCCACGCTCAGGGTCGCTTCCGAGCACCGCAGCAGTATCGACATCGACCGCCGCCCCAGGCAGCAACACCAGGTTCACCCGTGGGGGCACGTTGTCGGCATGAAGCAGCGCCGACAGTTCCTCGGCGCGTCCCTCTGCGCGCAAGGAGTCGCGAAGCGCACGAACCACCCATGCGGGGTGAGAGGTGCGAGCGGCCAACGCCTCGTCTGGGTGCTTCGCCTCGGCGTCAATCCGGGCATCCCACTCTTGGTTGGTGCTCCGCCCGACCGTGCGCAAGACTCCATTCACAAACCCAGCGGCCGCGGAATTCGCAACCGTGCGCTGCAGCTCGACGCTCTCATTGACAGCCGCGTGTGGCGCGGTTCGCATTGACAGCAGCTGGTGCGCACCAAGGCGCAGCACCCGCAAAGTGCGCTGATCGATCTTGTCGAGGCTTCGCCCAGAAGCCAGTTCCAGAATCCGGTCATAACGTCCACGCCCACGGAGTGTGCCAGCGGCAAGCTCCGTGGCAAGGCCAGCATCGCGGGAGTCCAGCCTCGCCTCACGAATGCGCGCAGGCAACGCCAGATTGGCGTAGGCGTCACGTTCGTCGACGTCACGAAGCACATCGTAGGCAACCAATCGTGCCGGAGACACACGCTTGCTCATGACAGCACCGCCGATCCCCCGCGACCACGCAACCAGTCCGCGGCGTTCATCGCGGGTTTTCCAGCTGGCTGCACCCGCACAAGTTCGAGTGCGCCATCAGCAAGCCCAAGGATTGCTTTGCCCTCAAGCATTCGCACTTCTCCCGACTCAATATCAAAGCCCCCAGGGGCACGCTCGGTGGCCAACTCACGAAGCTCGTGCAGTTTCAGTGGCTGATCCTCGCACATCACAAAGCCTCCCGGCTCCGGCGTCACTCCGGCCCAGTGAGCCAGCACCTTGCTCGCCGGGGCTGAAAGGTCGAGCCTGCCATCTTCTCGAACAAGTTTGTGCGCATATGAAGCTTCTCCCGACTGGGCTTCGCCGGCAAGCGGATCGCGGTGCAGCATCGCCACCGCATCGAGCAGTGCGCCAGTGCCGAAGGCAGCAAGTTCGGTCAGGGCGAGACCCGCGCTTGTTCCCGGCGCGAACGTTCGCGCATCACGGGTGAGCACAGCCCCCGCATCAAGCGCCTCGACCAGGCGAAAGACAGTCACGCCAAGTGACTGCTCGCCAGCCATCAGGGCGCGCTGCACGGGTGCGGCTCCCCGCCAAGCCGGAAGGTCACTGAAATGCAGGTTGATCCAGCCAAGTCGAGGCAAAGACAAGAGTGGCTCACGAACCAGTCCGCCGTAGGCCACAATCACGCCAAGATCGGCGTGCAAGTCTCGCACCCATTCGGTGGCGTGCGCATCGAGCTTGTTCGCGCGCAACAGCGGCAAGCCAAGTTCGGTCGCGGCCTGCGCCACTGGAGAAGGCGTGAGGATGCGTTTGCGGCCGAGCGGCGCATCTTCTCTCGTGATCACGCCCACCACTTTTAGCTCAGTTTCAACTTGCGACGACGCCGCAGCCTCCACGAGGGCGTGCAGACTGGGCACAGCAAATTCGGGCGTTCCAGCAAAGACGATGCGCATCGTTCTATTCTCGCAGCAACTTCAGGCTTCTCAGTATCGCCAGGCTGGTGCTATGCTCACCTCATGCATAATGTGAACCAGTGGTGGACCGCCTGACGGCGGTTCCGTTCCAGATTGCATATCTCACCGACACCGCCTCCCGAGGCGGTGTTTTTTGTCTTCGGGTGGCGACGACACCTCTAAGGAGAACCCATGACCGAGACCCAGAACTCCCGCTACCGAGCCGATGCTGAAGGATACTTCGGCGAGTTTGGTGGCGCAGTCTTGCCGCCCTTCCTGGTAGAGCCAATGGCGGAAGTCGCGGCAGCATATGAGATCGCTCGCAACGATCCCGCGTTCCAAGAAGAACTGCAATCCTTGCTCAGCAAGTACGTTGGCCGCCCCTCGCTGCTCTACTTTGCTGAGAACTTGACGCGCGAACTCGGCGGCGCGAAGGTCTATCTGAAGCGCGAAGACCTCAACCACACCGGCGCGCACAAGATCAACCACACACTCGGCGAAGCGCTACTCGCCAAGCGCATGGGCAAAACAAAGGTCATCGCAGAAACCGGTGCCGGGCAGCACGGTGTCGCCCTCGCGACCGCGGCAGCACTCGTCGGCCTTGAATGTGAGATCCACATGGGCGCTATCGACGTTGAGAAGCAGCACCCGAATGTTGTGCGAATGGAACTGCTTGGCGCGAAGGTTGTTCCGGTTGATCGCGGCGGGCGTTCACTGAAAGAGGCCGTAGATTCTGCCTTTGAGGTGTATGCGGGATCGCCTGATGAGTACTTGTTTGCCATTGGTTCGGTTGTTGGCCCGCATCCGTTCCCCTCAATGGTTCGTGATTTCCAGTCGGTCGTGGGCCGTGAGGCGCGGGCACAAATGCTTGCCGCCGAAGGGCGTCTGCCAGACGCGCTTGTTGCCTGCGTCGGAGGCGGCTCAAACGCCATGGGTCTCTTCGATGCCTTCCTCGAAGACAGCAGCGTTCGCATCATTGGCGTCGAACCAGCCGGTGAGGGACTCGATTCGGATCGCCATGCCGCGACCATGACGCTCGGCACCATCGGCGACATCCACGGCATGCGCACCAAGGTACTGCTCGGCGCAGACGGTGAGGCCGCTCCGGTGCACTCGATTGCTTCGGGGATCGATTACCCAGGCGTTGGCCCCCAGCACGCTCACCTCGAACAGATTGGACGTGCCGAGTATGTTTCGGTCACGGACGAGGAAGCACTCGACGCATTCCAGCTGCTCACGCGCACCGAGGGAATTATTCCGGCTCTCGAATCCTCACACGCGATCGCCCACGTGGTGAAGCTTGCCCCGACGCTGCCCAGCGACAGCATTCTGGTGGCGAACCTCTCGGGTCGTGGTGACAAGGATGTCGATTTCGTTGCGGAGCGTCTGCGCAAGTGACGCTTTCGCTCTGGGTGTCGTTGTTGGTGGCCTGCGTCGTGATTAGTCTCACTCCCGGCGCAGGCGCCATCAACACCATGTCGAATTCGTTGGCCGAAGGCTGGCGTCGTTCGATCTGGGGCATCATTGGGCAGCAACTCGCCCTTGTGGTCTATATCGTCATCGTGGCGGCAGGCGTGGGCCTTCTGGTCTCGCGTGTTCCGATCGTGTTTGATCTGGTTCGCTATCTGGGCGCCGCGTATCTCGTGTATCTCGGGGTGCGCATGATCCTTGCCAAGACGGATGCCAGCACCGATACCGACGCTGAGTCGCAGAGTGAAGCCGATTTCAAGCCGCGCAGTGAAAGTCGCTGGTCGATGCTGCGCAGGGGCTTTTGGGTAAACATTCTGAATCCAAAGGCCATCGTGTTTTTCTTGGCGTTCATGCCGCAGTTTGTGCGCCCTGACCAGCCGCAACTCCCCCAGTATCTCATTGTCAGCGTCACCATGATCGCAGTCGATATCGCGGTGATGTGGCTGGTGTTTGCGGGTGCTGCGGGCTCGTTTAGGCGGCTCACGCGCACCCCTCGCGGCAGACGCGGGATCAACTGGACATTCGGCGCGCTGTTTATTGCTGTCGCAATCATGCTCTTGTTCTTGCACTGAGTGCTGGTGTTGCGCGGTCGAGGCGCTGACGTCGCTCGGTCGAGGCGTTGGTGTCGCGCGGCCAAAGCGCCGGTATCGCAAGGGCGTGGGGCTCGCGTGGCGGAAGCGCTGAGCGACGACGGTGTGTGGCCGCACCGGGTGCCGCCACAGTGGCCCTAGTGGTCAAAGACGCTTCGATCGTCAAAGCGCAGCCGCAACGCCTCAGGATGCGCGCGTCCGGGGGCGCGACCTGCCACCCGTGATGACGATCCGGCCGCATCCGCAACGAGTGCACCACGCAACCGTTTCGCCACTTCCGAGCCCTGGGCATAGTCGAATCGAACGATCGCTCGAAGCAGCGAAGCATCACGTTGCGCGCTCGAGCCCCCTCGCTCCTGCACGGGTGTCGGTCCGAGTGTGTCGACCCCTGGTAGCTCGCCCAGCGCCTTCAGCGCGCGGTCGACCTGTTGCCGACCCCCGGTGACACTCGCCACTCGTACCGCTGGCGGGTAGCGCAGCTGCTGGCGATCGCGCAATTCTCCCCGAAGCCAATCCTCAACACGTCCTGTGACGAAGGCCTGCACCGCGGGCCCCGAACCTGAGGCAAGCACACATCGACCATCTGGGGCGGCCAGGGCCGCGGCATTCTGCCACCAGCGCATACAGTCTTCAGCGGCACGCAAGGACTCGATGTTGAGCAACCGATCGGCATCGAGAAGCACCACAGCCCGATAGCCACCCGCGGCAATCGGCTCAGCGCCACGTGTCGCCACGATCAGCGCGGGGCGAGAATCGACTCGCTCATGAGGGTGGGCGCCATCGCTGAGGATGACTCTCGTGCCCGGAAACTGCTTGTGAAACTGTTCGACCGTGCGCTCCGACCCTGCGCCGCGTTGCGAGAGTCTCGCACTGTGGCATGACGGGCAGCGCCAAGCACTCGCGTGTTCACCGCACCAACGGCACACCGCCCGATGCATGCCCTGGAAGCCGATCGGCCCGCCACACGAGCGACACCTGGCACGTTCGCCGCATTCTTCGCAGACCGCAACTGGCGCATACCCTGGCACGGCGACCTGGACCAGCACGGGACCATCGGCGAGGCCTTCGCGAATGGTCCGCGCAGCAAACTCGGGCACGCGCCCGAAGTCGGCTTCAAGGTTTTGCACCGCATCAGCGGTAAGGATCCTGGTCCGACGAGGTGGCACCTGCTCAGTCTGCACGTAGCCAATATCGACCAGGCGCTGCACCTCAGCGCTGCGCGCGTGGGCGCCAAAGACGAGCCCAACCGGCTGCTCCTCATGCTCGATGGTGGCGCGCACGAGCGCGGCATCTCGAGCGTGCACATAGGGGCTGAGGGGTTCAGAAAGCAGCGGATCACCGTCGTCCCACAGCAGAATCGCACCGAGTCGGTGAGCTGGCGCATACATGGCTGAGCGGTTGCCAAGCACGATGCGAGGGCGTGCATCGAGGGCGCGCAGGTACGAGGCGTACCGGGCGCTGCCTGATTGCCGCGAATCTACTCGAACGACTCCTGCGTGGCCGAGCGCTGAGAGCGTGTCAGCGAGTTGGTCGACGTCGCGGTAGTCGGGGGCCACGAGGATCGCGCTGCGCCCTTCGGCGTGCACCGCAAGGGCGAGTCGAGCCAGGCGTACCGCCCATCCGCCCACCCATTCACCCGTGCTGAGTCGTTCCGGTCCGTGCGATGCGGTGATGGCGAGCCGGTCACCTCGCAGAAGCAGAGCAGCGGTGTTGCGCTCATCTTCCGTCGGCGAAAACTCACTGTCGTCAGCCCCGGGGTCTGGGGCGGTGCCGGCCAGATGCTGCTTTTCGGCACGCACCATGCGCTGCGGGATGACCAGGCGAAGAATGTCTGAGGCCGATCCGCCGGCCCGGTCGGCGACGGCTCTGGCCAATTGCCACAATTGCGGGGTGAGGAGGGAGACCGGGCCTACGATGTCGGCAATTGGCTGCAATTCACCGCCGAAGTCGCTTCGTTCGGAGAAACCAATCACATAGCCGTGACTCCTGCGGTTCTGTGAGCGAAACGGCACCCGCACACGCTGGCCGACTCGCAGGGTGTCTGCGAGTTCGACCGGCACTGCGTAATCAAAGAGGTGGTCGAGCTGTGGCAGCGCAGAATCCAGGAGCACGTGAGCTACTGGACGCCCCTGCGCTGCCTCGGCGCGATCACTCGGATCTTCGTGCGCCGTGTCGACCGCACCCAAGAGTGCTTACACTCCAGCGGCTGCGCGTAGCAGCTCAACCCGTGGGGTGGCTTCCCAAGTGAATTCTGGCAGGTCTCGCCCGAAGTGACCGTAGGCACTGGTCTTGGCATAGATCGGGCGAATGAGGTCGAGATCGCGAATGATCGCTGCTGGGCGCAGGTCAAAGACCTCTCGGACGGCTGATTCGATGCGAGCCAGTGGGACGGTTTCAGTGCCGAAGGTTTCGACGTAGAGTCCCACCGGGTGTGCTCGACCAATCGCGTAGGCGACCTGAAGCTCCGCGCGCTTGGCGAGCCCCGCTGCTACGACGTGCTTGGCAACCCAGCGCATCGCGTAGGCCGCCGAACGGTCGACCTTTGACGGATCTTTGCCGCTGAACGCGCCACCGCCATGGCGGCTGGCGCCACCGTAGGTGTCGATAATGATCTTGCGTCCGGTCAAACCGGCATCTCCCATTGGTCCACCGACGACGAATGGCCCTGCTGGGTTAATGAAGAGTTCGGCCTCACTGCTCACCAGTTCAGTGCGCTCAAGCACTGGCCGAATGACCTCGCGTGCGATGTCTGCGCGAAGCTGATCCTGCGAGATGCGAGCTTCGTGCTGAGTCGACAGCACTACCGCTTCGACGCTCACTGCACGGTCGCCCTCATAACCAATGGTGACCTGGGTTTTACCGTCTGGCCGCAGGTATGGAAGCACCCCTGATTTGCGCACGTCGGTGAGCTTTTCTGCCATGCGGTGTGCGAGCCAGCTGGGCAGGGGGTGCAGTTCTGGGGTTTCGTCGACCGCGTAACCGAACATGATTCCCTGGTCGCCTGCACCCTGAAGGCTCAGTTCATCGACCTCGCCTGCACCCTCGCGGGCTTCGAGGGATCGCTCGACACCGGAGGCGATGTCAGGTGATTGCTGACCGATTGACACCGAGACGCCGCACGAAGAGGCGTCAAAGCCCATTTCGCTTGAGGTGTATCCGACCTCGCGCACGGCAGCGCGAACAATTTCGGGGATCTCGACGTAGCCTTCGGTGCGAATTTCTCCGGCGACGTGCACCAGGCCGGTGGTGACGAGAGTTTCAACGGCGACACGAGCGCCGGGATCGATCGTCAAGAGCGCATCAAGAATCGAATCAGAGATGCGATCGCAAATCTTGTCTGGGTGGCCCTCGGTTACAGATTCCGAGGTGAAAAATCGTCTTGTCATGATGGGAATCAGCCTAGCCGAGACCACCGTCACAGGCCTGCGGAAGGCAGGATATTACTCTCCGTTGAAGGTGTATTGCTGGGGGGATATGCGAAATTGGCAAGAAATCTCTCACCGAACAGACAACAACGTCTCGGCCGGTCACAACTGACCAGCCGAGACGTTGCAGAAAGTTATTCGCCTGCTTCGGGCAGTTCGATAGCGTCGAGCGCTGCCTCAAGCGTGTTCTCTACCGACTGGTGCACGCGTGGCTTCATTTCAAGCTTGCCTTCAGCAATCTCGTGCAGAGCAGTCGAAAGAGGCTTGTCGTCTACCGAAGCATCGACGAGTGGGCCAACGTTGTCAAAGAGATTGCCGTCGTGCAGATCCGTGTAGTAGTCATTGATCTGACGGGCACGCTGCGAAGCGAAGACCACGAGGGCGTACTTCGAATCAACCTTCTCGAGCAGGTCGTCGATAGGGGGGTCAATGATGCCATTCACCTGAGCCATGTGCTGCGTCTCCTTCTAGATAACCCCACTATTCTACCCCATATTGTGAGAGTCATGCCCGAGTCCGCAATCCTCGCACCACATCTCGTCCCAAAAGTGCGGCACCGAGAAGCAGAAGAGTTGCGGCGAGCCCAAGTCCGAGCCACGGGGCTTCGCCTCCCGTGGCAGCGAGTTGGCTCGGGGGTGTGGTCGGCGGCAGCTCTGGATCCGGTGACACGGTTGGTGGGCATTGGGCCACCGCGGCGGGCAGTTCCCAACTCAACTCCTGCGCCCCATCATCAAGGTAACCCGCGTCAATGGTTGCGGTGATCCGCCACAAACGCGCGGACTCGTCATACGAAGAGGCATAACTCACTCCCTCGTCAACGGGCAGCACGACCGTTGGCAGCGTGCCGCATGGCGCGTTACTCGCGAGCGTTGGCGCGTGAGTTTCTGCGTAGGGAACGAGGATCGTTGAGGTGAACACGATGGTTCCCCTGGTAAAGAATTGCCAGCCGCTTGCGGATTCGTTCCAGGTTTCGAATGGGCTTGCGGGGTCGAAGAAGTTCTTGGCGTGGAACGACACCGTAGTGCTCGCGTCATCGGCCAGGTGTGGATCGATCACGAGCGCGTACTGATTGCCCGCGCGCAATTGTGGCTGATCGGGAAAATCGAGCACGACCCAGCTCAATCCAGCCGCGCCCGGAGCGGTACTGATGATCGCATCTGCCAGGTGGTTGCCCGCGCCGATCTCACCCGTCGAGGAAATGTCGAATAGTGCCGCGGAGGCAAAGGCCTGCTCGGCTCCGTTGATCTCCAGGCGCATTTGGCTGAGTGCGCCATCGCGAAGCTGTTCAAAGGTCTGGGCAACCCTGGGGAGTTCAGGTGCTGGCTTCCACGAGGTTTCGAATCCTTCGGACTCTGGACTTCCCGTGCCCGGCTGCTCCCCGTAATAGACGGCGTTCGCTGGGAGTGCAGGAATGAGTAGAAGTACCAGCGCGAGAAGTGCCCCAAGGGCCCCGAGTGCGATCGATGCAGTGTGTGCGTTCCGTAACAAATTCACTTGAGTTGCAGCCATACTTCGAACTTATCAGTCAAGTGAGTATTTTATTCTCGGCGGGACACCCCCAACGTTTCTCGCACAGGCATCCGGCCTTATCCGAGCAAACTCCGCACCAGCACCTGCCCCTGCGAGGTATCAAGTCGCGTCCAGGTCAGCGTCTTTGCCACCCGCACCGCCTCTTGATCCTTCAAAAACCCGAGCGACTCAGCAGCAAACGCTGCGGCAGCGGGAAGCCCCGGCAAGATTTCCGCCCCCCACACCGCACTGCGCACCTTTCGCACAAGTGCATCTCCCGGCTGTTCTGGGAGCGCCTCAGCAACTCGCTCAATACCCTGCTGCGCCACGTCTGCAAGCGAAGCCGCATCAATCACGCCCGCGGGCTCCCAGCCACCCAAAGGAGGCAGCACTCCAGCCCAGGCAGCAGCCACCACCACATCAGGAAGATCCAGCGTCAATCCAATGACCCCCATATGAGCCAGACGATCGAGCAGGGCTCGACCGAGCACCGTGCGATCAATCGCCTCTGCAGGCGCATCACGCAGGGCAAAGCCGCGCATCACGAGCACGACAGGGATCGAATCCATCAATCCGGCAGGCGCCTGGGTGCAGCCAAACACGGCGAGGACCGATCCGCGTGATACCAGCCGAACCTCCGTCTGCCCCACCCGTTGCAGACGTTCCAGCAACACCTTCAAGTCGTCTCGTGAAGCGTGGTCGACAAAATGTATCTGCTGGGTCACACCATTCACCTTAGAGGGTGGGGAGAGACACACTCGCGCACGCGAAAGTGCCGCGGTCAAGGCCCACGAGACCCGAACACGATGTTGCCTGACCACCCACACGCACGCCGCAACGAGCATCTCAGCCGGAATGGATTTCATGAGCGAACGCTTCGGGCGTGTGACTAGCTCATTCGGTAGCGCCCCGCAATAGACTGTGCTGCACGGGGCACTTCAGTGGCGAACAGCGCCAACCCAAGGAGGATGCATGTCAGCAATGCCAGATCTCATCGAGATGCTCTCACTGCACGATAGCGAAGCCCGCACGCACTACGACATCTTCACGGGGCCGGCACTGCCCACCCCGCACGGTCGATCCTTTGGCGGGCAGGTGCTCGGCCAGGCGCTCGCCGCCGCAGGGGAAACCGCAGCAACAGATCGCAAGATTCATTCGATGCACGGCTATTTCTTGCGCCCGGGTGATGCCGAACAGCGAATGACATTCGAGGTAGCAAGACTCCACGATGGCGGATCGTTCTCCACCCGGCGCGTGCAGGCGTACCAGGATGGCGAGATCCTCATGTCGCTCATCGCTTCCTTTCAGACAGACGAGCCCGGTCTTGAACACCAAAGCGACTATGCGGTGGCCAGCCTCCCCAAGCCCGAAGAACTGCCAACTGTCTGGGAGAAATACGGCCACCTTGCCGACTCGCGCGCGTCTTGGTTGTTGAACCGCCCGTTTGACATCAGACATATCGACAACGACATTACGGTCAAAGTGGATCATCCTGGCAACACCATGCGAGTCTGGCTGCGCAGTCGAGACAGCATCGAAGCGGGGCAGATGATCCACTCTGCCGCTCTCGCATTCGCAAGCGACTACCTCCTCGTGGAGCCGATTATGCGTCAGCACTCGATTCCCTGGGCAACTCCGGGGCTGCGGGTCGCAAGCCTGGATCACGCGATGTGGTTTCACCGGCCATTCTCAGTCGATGACTGGCTGCTGTACGTTTTGGAAACCCCGACCGCACAGGGTGCGCGCGGGCTCACTCACGGCAAGTTTTACAACCAGTCCGGGCAGCTTGTCGCGAGTGTTGCCCAGGAGTGCATGATTCGTCCTCCGCAATAAACGAAGGCTGGCACGCGCCACCGTGCGGGCGGGCCGAGCTCGCATGCGCCCGGTTGCGAGCGCGAAACCGCGAGTTCTCAGCTCACAACTGAACTGCTCCTCAGTTTCCCCCATTTCCCCGGGGAAGCGCCAAGGCGGCGCCGGGCGGCACCTACTCTTGCGCCATGACAGCTCAATTCGCACCGAGAGTGCCCGTCGCTGCGGGGGCACCGACAAGGGTACCGCCCCCTGCGCAGGGCTCTCCGAACCAGCACACACCACCGAGTTCGGAAGTCACGCAGCTCGCGCAGCGTGCTTCTGGAGCGGCGACAGCAACACCGGCAACACCTGAAATTTCTGGAATGCCCGGAACGCCTGGCATGACCGCAGTCTCTGGCAGGCCCGGTGACTTGGTAGCGGAAACTTCAGCGCGCACCACCCCCGCAACTCCCCCGAGTCGTTGGGGAATGCGATTGCACGAGCTCGCGGCTGCCCAATTGCCGCAGGCCCCTGAACCGCTGAGAATACACCCGCATCCCTCCCTCACAAGCCGGTTGCGGCGAGCAATCTCCGTTCCCGTCGCCGCGGCAGCCCTCGTTTTTCTGACGATTGTCGTCATTTCATTGGGCAGCGTCTGGCTGCAACCGCATCAGCCCCAGCAAGTTGCCGAGCAGCCTGCCTCCGAGCCCAGCGATCCCACCGCGCCACACACCACAACCGCGAAAGCACCAGAGGCACCCGAATCCACGTCCGCCACACTGCTGGTGCATGTGGTTGGCGAAGTCGCCAGCCCGGGCGTCTACGAATTACCCGAGGGCGCACGCGTGCTCAAGGCGATCGAAGCGGCTGGCGGAGCGACCGAGCAGGCCGTGCTGGCAGCGGTCAACCTTGCGAGGCCCCTGGGCGACGGTGAACAACTCCTGATACCGAATGCCGAACAGGCTGCAGCAGGGTTGCCTGGCGGGAGCACCCGCAACACCCCGGCCCAGACTTCCAGCCTCGGTGGCCAATCACCCAGTGGCACACAGCTCGTTCGCCTGAACGAGGCCGATGCCGCGACATTTGAGACGCTGCCGCATATTGGCCCTGCCCTCGCGACTCGAATCGTCGATTGGAGAACCGCAAATGGGGGTTTTCGCAGTGTTGATCAACTCCTGGAGGTCTCAGGCATTGGGCAGAAAACCTTCGACGACATCCGCGAACTCGTCACGCTGTGACACGCGCTGAGGCGAGGCTCCACGGGTCACACGCACCTGCCGAAGCTCAGAGAAGTGAGGCACCTCCCGAGGGCCAGTGGCGCTTGCTCGCCTCCGCGCTATTGGTCTGGGCCTGTTGTGCGTGGGCGATCCACTCACCCGGGAGAGGCATCGGCCTAGCCGTGGGAGCCTTCATCCTGGGCACAGTCATCCTGCTCGCTTGGATCTGGCCGCGAGCGCGAAGCAGCCACGCGCCGAGCGCGCGATACCGCACGATGAGCGGCACGGTAGCTTCGCTGCTGCTCCTCCCCTGCGCCGCGCTTGTGCTCATTGGCGGGCAAGTGCACCGCGCAGAGATCGCCCGAAATGACCCGCATGTTGTTGCAGCTGCGAGCGAGCAGCGTGAGGTGTCGTTTATGGCGAGGGTCACCGGTTTCCCTGAGACACGTCTTGGTCAGTTCGAGGCTCAGTCATGGGTGCGTATTGACGCTGTGGGCGCCTCAGGCCGGATTCCGATGCTGCTCTGGCTCAGTGACGCAGACATCGATCAGACGGCTCTCACGCCGGGTGCGAACGTACGGGTGAGTGCACGACTTGTTCGGCAAGCACCCCACGAGTTCGTTGCCTATACGGCGAGTCCGAGCGTGCTCACCCCGGTAGCGACTCCTGGTGTCACTTTCCGCCTCGGTCAGAGCGCTGCACGAATACGGAGTTCCTTGCACTCCCTCGCGACAGGACAAGAATCCGCAATGCTCGTTCCGGGGCTCGCCATCGGTGACACTTCCCTACTTGACCCGGCGCTCGACGCGGCGATGTTGGAAAGCTCACTCACCCATCTCACTGCGGTCTCGGGCGGGAATATTGGGCTTGTCGTGACGGCGCTGACGTGGAGCGTGGCACAGTTGGGGGCGGGCTTACGGATTCGAACGGCGTGCGCAGCATTTGGCCTGGGGGCATTTGTGGTGATCGTTGGCCCAGACGCTTCGGTGCAGCGGGCGGCGGTGATGGCTGGCGTGCTGTTGATCGGCGCATTTGGCGGAAACACTCGTCTCTCCCTCCCCGCACTCGGTGCAGCCGTTGTGGTGTTGCTGGCCGTCCAGCCGTGGCAGTCGCTGCAAGCGGGATTTGCGCTCTCAGTTGTTGCCACTGGCGGGATATTGTTGCTTGCGCCATTCCTTGGCTCGTGGTTCCATCAGCGGGCCCGACTCCCCCGCCCGCTCGCGCTTGCGCTCGCCGTGGCGCTTTCCGCCCAACTGGCTTGCGGTCCTGTCCTGCTGTTGATTCAGCCGGGGGTGCCCGCGATCGGGGTGATGGCGAACCTGCTTGCCGCGCCAGCCGCGCCCATAGCGACGGGGCTTGGGTTAGTGACCGCGCTCCTTGCACCGATTCATCCCCAGAGCGCGAGCGTCACACTCCTGCTCGCGAGTGTGCCTGCTGGTTGGATTGCGAAAGTTGCCACCGTCACTTCGACCTTGCCGGGCGGTCGCTGGCATTGGCCCGATGGGTGGCCGGGAGCGCTGCTCTTCCTGGGATGCGAATTGGCGATGGTGGTGGCATGGGCGCTCGGCACCGGCAGGATGGGACTGCCGGGTCACATCCGTGTCTCAAATAGAGTTCCATGGCGTCCGCAGCATCGTGCGCCTGTACGCATCCGAGCCACAATCGCAGTGCTGGCCAGTCTCTCAGCTGGCACATTCAGCGCCTTCACGCTGGTCACCCCCATCGCGACTCGGTTTGGGGTGCCGAACGACTGGGTCGTCGTCGCCTGCGATGTCGGCCAGGGCGATGCGGTGCTGCTGCGCAGCCCGAAACATCAAGACGAGATCGTGCTGGTGGATACCGGAGACGATGAGGTGGCATTGCGCCAGTGCCTTGACACATTTCGCGTGCACCGCATCGCGCTCCTCGTGCTTACCCACGACGATAGAGACCATGTCGGGGCGCTGAATGCGGTGGTACCTCGTGTGGACCGGGCCGTAATCTCGCCCACTGTGCGTGGCGAAGCCGACGAAGATCGCAGCGTGGTGCGACAACTCGAAGCGGCAGCGGTGCCCTACCGCATGGTGAGCGCCGGAGACACGCCAATCGAGTCAGAGAGCGGCCCACCTTGGCAAGCTCTCTCCCCTCCCCACACGACGGTTCCGCGCGAACGCAATGCCGCGAGCATCGTCATGCTCTTCGACCTGGCCGGAACACAGGCACTCATGCTCGCTGATACCGGGCGAGACGAGCAAAGCCAGCTCCTCCAGACAAATCTGCTCCCAACGGGCCCCGTCGACATTGTGAAGGTCGCACACCACGGCAGCCGTGATCAGAATCCATCGCTCTACCAGCAGATCCAGGCACGTTGGGCGCTCGTCTCGGTCGGTCTCGACAACGGATACGGTCACCCCACACCTGAAACGCTCGCTACCCTCGCAGACCTTGGCACCACCACGCTACGCACCGATGAGATGGGCAGCGTGGCACTCGTGGCGAGGCCAGACGGCGCCCTCGAACCCTGGATCGAACACGCTCCTGCCGCCCCGGAGTCGAATCCATTCCTCACCGCTCAACCGAGCGCCATCAGAAGATTACGTGCCAGATGAGACGGTGTCATGAGCCACAGACGGCCAGCTTGCCAGCGTGCCGCCATTGGCAAGCACCTCTGAGAGCACCTGAAAATGCTCATCCACAGCAACCATCGCGGCCTGCTCATCGCGTTCCAGAATCGCGGCATAAATCGGTCGATGGTAATCAACCAGCAGCTGCCGTACTGATCCCTCGAGCGCGCGTTGACTCAGCCGTTCGCTCCGATCCGCGAGACTGCGCGAGAGCGTGTCAGCGAGAACGTCAGCAAAAAACACGAGCGCCGGGTTTCCGGAGGCTCGCAGCAACGATTGATGGAACGCACGATCCGCCTCCATCATCTCGGCATAGTTTTCAGTGGCATCCATCGTGTCAAGCGCCTGCTGCATATACGCAATCAACACGGGATCAGCCGCACGGCAGGCCTCCCGGGCCGCCTGACGTTCCAGCGCGATACGCACCGACTCCATCGCCTCCAACGGCAAACCAGCCGAACTCAACCCCAAACTCAACGCCAACGCAAGAGTTTCAGGCTTCAGTTCAGCCACATAGGTGCCCGAACCCGTCTGCCGACGAACCGCCCCAAGGCCTTCCAAAAGCGCGAGACGATCCCGCAATGCAGTACGGCTCACCCCAAGCTGTTCAGAAAGTTCCCGCTCGCTCGGCAGTTTCGTACCGTTGCCAAGCTCACGGATCAGTGCAGCAAGCGCGGTAGAGAGCTCGTCATCGCCAAACAGTTTCGCAGCCGGAGGGTTCCGGTGTGATTCCGAGGTCATCTGTGGCTCCTCATCAACGTGAGTCGGGGAAAAGAAAGACATTGCTTCATCGAATGGCTGAGCATTCAGGTATCCCCTAACCCTATTAGGGCAGCTTCGAGAGCGCTGAACACACGCGGAAGATCCTGCTCCCGCGGAACCGTGATCCGCACACTGCCAGGCACCCCGAGACTCGATCCCGCCCGCACCGAGATCCCACGCTCAGCGAGGCGATCCACCGTGCGCTGCTCGTCAAGACCAGCAGCGAGCACAAAGTTCGCGTGCGAATCAGGAACCTCGCATCCCAAGGAACGCAAGGTCGTCGTGAGCGCCGCGCGAGCATTCCTCACCGCAGCAACATGCCGCCCCAGATAGTCCCGATCGGCAAGCGCCGCGCTCGCCGCCACCTGTCCGGGGGCGGTGACCGAGAAAGGAGCGCGCACCCGTCGAAGCTGCGCAATGATGGATTCGCTCGCAATCACGTACCCGACCCGGCAACCGGCGAGCCCATAGGCTTTTGAGAAGGTTCGCAGCACCGCGGTTCGGCCGTCGGCGATGAGTTGCGACACCTCGCCCCGCATCTGTGGCTCGGCGAAGTCGATATACGCTTCGTCGATCACAACGATAGTTGCCGCTGCATCGCGAGCAAACGTCGCAACGCTCGTGGCGTCGAAGCAAGTGCCCGTCGGATTGTGGGGGTTGACGAGGTAGACGAGTTCAGCCTGAATCGCCGCCATCGTGGCGAGATCGTGTGACCAGTCCCGCAGCGGAACTCCGATGAAGTTCGCTCCGGCAACAAGTGCAGCGATCCGGCTCATTGCATACGGTGGGTCGGCCGCGACCACCGTGCCGCTGTGTCCGACGTAGGCGGAAATCAGGAGTTGCACGAGTTCGTCTGAGCCGTTGCTCACGAGGATCTGCTCCGCTTGCACCCCGTGATGCCGAGCAAGCTGGCTTCTGAGCTCTCCCGCAAGCGGGTCCGGGTACCGGTTCCACTCCGGGGTGTCTTGAAGCGCCCGCGCCACATGCGGGCTGCACTCCACGGCCTCGTTCGCAGCAAGTGCCAGCCCTCCAGGGGCTGCGGGCTTCCCTGGAACGTATGCGGGCACTTTTTCAAGCCACGGCACCGGCTGCGGCGTGCGAGTGCTGAGGGGTGCCGTTACGGGTGAACCGGTCATGAGGCACGTTCCTCATCACACAGCCGTGTGATCTCCGCCACGAGATCCACCGTGAAGTCTCCGGCGCTCGCGCCATCGACCACCCGATGGTCGAAGGTGACGGTGAGGTACGCCATGGATCGCACACTGATCTCACCATCTCTCACGACCGGGCGCTCCTGCACTCGATAGATTCCGACGATGGCGGTCTGCGGCGGATTGATCATCGGGGTGGCGAGGATCCCGCCCCGTCGCCCCGGGCTGGTGAAGGTGATGGTGGCGCCGCGCACCTGGTCACCTGTCAGCTTGCCGGCTCGCGCAGTATCGGCGAGTTGGGCAACCTCAGCAAGGATCGTGTCGACATCTTTCGCGCCGCAGTCGCGCACGACGGGCACAAAGAGACCTCGTTCGGTGTCGACTGCGACAGCGACGTCACAGCGGGAGTGCATGATGAGTTCATCACCGTCGAAGTGTGCGTTGAAGCGCGGATGCTGGCGTGTGACCTGCCCGAGCGCTGCGAGCACGATTCCGACGAGACGTCGAATGTTGACCCCGGTGAGGTCGCACTCTTCGACGATGTGCACTCCGGGAATTTCGGCGTGTGAACGCGCCAGGTGCGTTGCACTCATTTTGCGTACTCCGGAGAGCCGTTCTCGCGTCTCCCGCTGTTGCGTCATTGCGGCGTTATCCTTTCTGCGCGGTGAGCAGGGTGGTGTCTGAGAGCGAACCGCCAGCAAGCTCGGCAAATTGCGTTTGCAGATCGCTCACGGTTACGCCCCGCAACTGTTCACCTGCAACGTCAAGCACGGCCTTGCCACGGTGCATCATGAGCAGCCGGTCAGCGTACTTGAGCGCGTGGGTCATGTCGTGCGTGACCATCAGCGCGGTCATGCCCTTCGCGCGAACCAGCTGCTCAGTGACTTCGCTGACTTTCTCGGCACTGATCGGGTCGAGCGCTGCAACGTGTTCGTCGAGCAGCACGACCGCTGGATCACCGAGCGAGGCCATTGCGACGGCCACGGCTTGGCGCTGCCCGCCTGAGAGCGAACCCGACACTTCGGAGAGGCGATCCTCAAGCCCCATTTTCAGGGGTTTCAGAAGCTCTGCAGCAAGTTCACGAATCTTTGCTGGCGAGGTGCGACGCAAACCGAATCGACCTTTTTTCCCGGCGAGCGCGAGGGTGAAGTTCTCTTCGATGGTGAGTGTTGACACCATGTTTCGCTGTGGATCCTGCTGCACTCGTGAAATCAATCCCACTCGGCGCCACGATGGCAGTGTGGTGACGTCTTGACCGCTGACGACCACGCGCCCCGAGTCGGGCAGAATGTTTCCTGCGATCAGCGAGAGTGTGGTGGATTTTCCGGCACCGTTGGAGCCGACGATAGCGACCAGGCTGCCTTTGGGTACGCGGAACGAAATCCCGTTGAGTGCTTTGACTACTTCGCGCCCTGGCGCGATGAATGTCTTGGAGCAGTTCTCGACGAGCAATTCGCCGTTCTGGGTGTCAGATGAAGCTGGCAACGCGATCCTCCTCATAGAAGCGAGCCTGAAGTTGTCGGCGTTCGTGTCTGACCTTCGGTGAGAACAGCGAAAGCACCGATCTGCTGTTGTATCGGGCCCAGATCACGAGGATCACGAGCACCGCGGTGATAAGTTGCAGCATGTTGGGGTTGAGCCCGAGCTGCAGGGTGGCCGCGACGGCGAAGCGGTAGATGAGTGCGCCACCGATCAGTGCGAAGATCGTCGGGGCGACGCGTCCGCTGCGCACGAGAGCGAGACCGATCATCATTCCGGCGAGCCCGATCACAATCACTGTGGTTTGAATCGACACATCCATGAATCCTTGGTTGTGCACGACGAGCGCTCCTGAGCAGGCGGCGAGGGCGTTCGCGACTGCGAGCCCGACAAGCTGACGATTTTCGGTGCGAATGCCGAGGCCGCGAGCGGTTTGAATGTTCTGGCCAGCGGCGACGAGCGACATTCCGTAGTCGGTGCGCAAGAACCAGAGCAGCAGCAGGCACACGGCCATCGCGATGACGAGGCCGCCGAGAATCGTGGCGGTCTGGTGGTTGAGACCGAGCGCGCTTGCCCAGCTGAACACTGTGTCAAAGCCAGCGAGGGAGATATTGCCGCTTCCCATCACTATCAGACAGCCTGAATATGAAGCGGTTGCGACGAGGATGCTGGCGAGCAGCACATTCAGCCGAAGTTTCAGGTGGAGTGTCGCCGTGATCAGCCCGGCAATCGCACCAAGCGCCATCCCGGCGAGCACGCTGAGAAACGGGGGCACCCCCTGTACGACGAGCACCGCTGCGAGCGATCCGCCGAGTCCGAAGGACCCTTGGAGGGTGAGGTCTGGCAGGCTGAGGACACCCATCGCTAGGTAAATACCCAGGATCAGTGGCACATAGAGCAGCCCGACCTGGGCGGCAATCTTAATCAGATCGAAAATCATTCCTGTTCCTGTTCGCTACTTCGTGCTCAGTGCGCGGTCGAGCAGCGACTGCGGCACCTGGATGCCGAGCTGTTCGAGTTTGCTGAGGTTCAGATCAAAGCCGCCGATTTCTGGCACCACCACTGGTGTGGTCGCTGGATCGCCACCTTCGAGCATCTGGATGACGAGTTCAGCGGTCTGTCTTCCGACCTCGGTGTAGTCGTAGCTTGAGGCGAGCACTCCGCCTGCTGCGACCACTTCTGAGGTTCCGCTGAACACGGGGACGCCCGCATCGTCTGCGATGGCGACGATGCCGTCGGCCGCGCTCAACGTGGTGGTGTCTCCTGGGATTTGAATCGCGTCGACTCGCGAGACCAGTGATTGTGCGGCCTGCGTCACTTCGCTGCCGTTGGTGATGGTCGCGTCGATGTGTGCAATGCCGAGCTGTTCCAGGTGCGCGATCGCGTCGGCGCTTTGCGCGTCTCCGGCGGGATCGCCCAGTTTCCAGATCAGGCCGACGGTGCGCATTTCTGGCAGAAGTTCACGCATAGCGTCGATGTCTGGGCTGGGATCGATGACGTCAGCGACGCCGGTCACATTGCCGCCGGGGGCATCCATGTCTGCGACGAGGCCGGCATCCACGGGGGTGGAGGACCCGGAGAAGATCACCGGGGTGTCTTTGTTGGCGTTCGCGTGCAATTGGGCTGCTGCGGTGCCAACGGCGACCACCACGTCACAGCGGGAGGTGATGAACTGTTGCGCGATCGTCTGTTCGGTGGCGACATCTGCTTGTGGGTTCTTGATGTCGAGTGTGAGTCCCGCGTCTACTCGTTCGGCGAGTCCTTCTTTGAGGCCGTCGAGAATGTCGTCAATGACGGTGGCGGTGGCGTATTGGTCTACGCAGACGAGTCCCTGTCCTTCTGAGGCTCCTCCGGTATTGCTCGCGCAACCGCTGAGGGCGAGTGCTGCGACCGAGGCGAGCGCGATCCCGCTGAGTGCGAGTGTGTGGCTACGGTGCTGGGGGTGAAGAGTCTTCATGAGTGGCTCCTTTGCTGTGCTCTATGACTCTGTGAGCGGTGTGGTGGCTGGTGATCAGGACTCCTGTGTCCGAATCGCCACCTTGGTTATGCGAGTTCCTTCCCTGTCTCCTCGATTGCGCGAGCGAGCACTTCGACGGTGCGGTCAACGTGTGATCGTTCGAAAATGTATGGCGGGCAGATTCCGAATCGGTCGCCCAGGTATCCGTCGACGTTGCCGCTGAATGAGGGGTTGATGAGCACTCCCGCTTCTTGGCATTTGCGCGCGATTCTTCCGGTGACGCCAAGCTCACGCGCAAATGGTTTCTTGCTTTCGCGGTCTTGCACCATTTCGATTCCGACGATCAATCCGAGCCCGTCGATGTCGCCAACGAAGGGGTGGTCGCCGATTGCTTCGCGTACCGAACGCATCAGGTAGTCCCCTGTGCTTGCCGCTCTGGCGACGAGTTCGTGCTGCTGCATGTATCGGAGCACGGCGAGGCCGGTGGCGCACGAGAGCGGGTTGCCGTTGTACGTAAAGCCGTGTTCGAAGGCCCCGGATCCTTGCACCACAGTGTCGTAAATCTTTGCAGAGATGACGACAGCACCAAGCGGCGAGTAGCCGCTGCTGATGCCTTTGCCGCAGGTGATGATGTCGGGGGCGACACCCCAATGGTCGATCGCGAAGTTGCGCCCGGTGCGTCCCATGCCTGAGAGCACTTCGTCAACGATCATGATCACGTCGTATCTGTCGCAGATTTCACGCACTCTCTTGAAGTACGCGGGATCGGGCACCATTCCCATTGCCGCAGCCCCCACGACGGGTTCAGCAATGAACGCCGCCACATTTTCGGGACCTTCGTTCAAGATCAGTCGCTCTACGTCGTCTGCACACTCAAGTGTGCACGCACTGCGGAGTGCGCACATATTGCAGCGGTAGCGGTAGGGTGCAGCCGCGTGTACGCCTGCCGTGAGCATGGGCGTGTATTCGAGGCGGCGCAAGACGTGACCAGTCGCAGAGAGTGCACCGAGCGTGTTGCCGTGATAGCTGCGCCAGCGCGAAACGATCTTGTATTTGCTGGGCTTCCCCGACTCGACAAAGTAGTGGCGTGCCAGCTTGATGGCGGTTTCGTTTGATTCCGATCCACCTGAGGTGAACCGCACATAGTCGAGACCCGGCGGGGAGAATGCGGCGAGCTCGGCCGCGAGTTCTTCCTGTGCGTCGCTCGTGAAGCCACCGCAGAAGCTCACTTTCTCTGCCTGGGTGCGCATGGCGTCTAGCACTTCTGGCACACCGTATCCGATGCTCACGACGACGTTGCTGCCTGAGGAAGCGTCGAGGTACTCTTTGCCGTCGGCGTCCCACACTTGCACGCCTGATGCGTGGCTGACTCGGGGCGGTGTGTGCACCAGATCCCGGTGGAACACGCTGGTTTGGTTGGTTTTCTGCTGAGTCACGCTTGCTCCTCCTGTGAAATTCCCGCAGCGGCGAAGGCTGGGGGGTGTGCGTGCAGCCGGGTTGCGGCGGTCACGATGTCTTCGATAGCGGGCACGAATGCTTTTTCAAGCTGGAGCCCGAAGGGAATCGGGGTGTCAGCTGGCGGTTCAATGAATCCGAAGCGAATGCCATCCGCGCCACCGGTGCGCCGGAGTAGGCCCGAGCTGAGCGCTGAGGCTGGACCGCTGCCTGGCCAGTTCTCTTCAGCGATCAGCACATGTTTCGTGCGTAGCACCGATTCGAGCACGGTGGAAATGTCCATCGGTGCGTAACTACGCAGGTCGATAACTTCAGCGTTGATTCCGTGTTCGCTCTGAAGTTTCTCAGCTGCGCGGATCGACCGGGACACCATTAGTCCAGAGCTGACAATGGTGAGATCGTCGCCTTCTCTGCGCCGTTGTGCGCTGCCGAGTGAAATCTCCATCGAGGTGTCGACTTCGGCTCGCGCTCCGTGGAGCAGGCTCATGTGTTCAAGCACGACGACGGGGTGATCCGCGCGAATCGCAGACACCATCATCGAATACGCATCTTGCGGAGTGGTGGGCATGATCACCGAGAGTCCGGGAAACGCGGTCAGCATCCCGACCAGCGATTCTGCGTGACCGCGGTGCGGACCAGTCCCGCATTTCGCTCTCACCACGATGGGAGCGTGTACCCGTCCGTGTGATTTCTGGCCGATCGCTGATCCTTCGAGCCCCAATGGGGTCATGGTGAGCGCAAGAAACTCAGCAAACATCAGGTCGACGATCGGTCGTCCGCCTGCCATCGCTGCTCCGATTGCGGTGCCCACCATTGCCGCTTCGGAGATGGGGGCGTCGATCAGGCGTGCGGATCCGAATTCGTCCCAGAGTCCCTTCGACGACTGCATGGGTCCGCCGAACACTCCGATGTCTTGACCCATCAAGTAGACAGAATCGTCTCGGCTCATTTCAGCGCGGATCGCTGCAACGAGCGCTTCGCTTACGGTCATTCTGCTCACGATTGTTCCTCTCTTGCTCGGGTCGCGCTCGCACCGACGCCCGCGTAGATCGCGGCGTGAGTGCCAACGTGAGCTTCTGGACTCGTTTTGGCGGCGGCCACCAATTGTTCGAATACCTCGTCTTGTGCGCGCTTGTATTGCTCGGCGCTCGCTTGATCCCAGTCGCCCTGTGCGGCAAGTGCCCGCTCGCATCGGAGGAGAGGGTCTTTTCTGCCCCATTCATCGACTTCTTCTTGAGAGCGATAGGTTTCGGGGTCATTCATATAGTGACCACCCATGCGATAGGTGGAGGCGTTGATCAGCGTGGGCCCGTTACCGCTTCGCGCCCGAGCGACGGCGCGCTCGCGTGCCTGCGCGACCGCTTCGACGTCGTTGCCGTCGACGTCTTCGCTGTGGAGGCCGAATGCGCGTGCCCGCACTGACATGGGGCCTCCCGCGAGTGCTCGCTGTGAGGTCAGTGAGGTGGCGTACTGATTGTCTTGACAGATGTAGACGATCGGTAGTTGCAGCATCGCCGCAAGGTTGAGCGATTCGCTGACGATACCGGCGTTTGCGGTGCCGTCGCCGAATGAGCAGACCGCGATATTGCCGTCGCCGCGCTGTTGCAGCCGAAGTGCCGCGCCCGTGGCGTATGCCACTGTGGTGCCGAGGGAGCCGGAGTACATGCCAAAGAGTGTGTCGCTCGGCGCAGGGTTGATGTCTCCGCGCCAGTGCCCCTGTGTGGGCCCGGATGCTTTTCCGAACACCCCCGCAGCGATCTGCGCGGGATCTTCGCCGCGCATGATCGCAATGGCGCAGATGCCTCGAAAGTGTGGTGCGACGACGTCACCTGCGTTGAGATCGGCGAATCCCCCAACGATGACGCCTTCTTCTCCGCGGGCTTCGTGCCAGTGGGGGTTGTGGATCGTCATCGCGCGGTCGAATGCACGCGCATCGACCATGGCTTCCCAGAGCGCGCGAAGCTCGGTGCCCGCTGTCACTGTGCGTCACCTCGAACGTGGCCGATGATCTGATCGAGGGAGACGGAGTCTTCTTCTTGGATGGCGTTTGGCTCGAATACGCCTGCGGCCGGGGCGGTCACTTCCATGTTCACCTTGTCGGTCATGACTTCCGCGACAGCCTCGCCTGCGGCGACCGTGTCACCGGCGGCTTTCAACCAGCCGACGAATACTCCTTCGTCTGCTCCGCCAAGGTCTTCGACCACGATGTTGAAGATCACAATGCTCCTTCGTTACGACGCTGTAATACCAAAATAGTAATTGGTATTATCACTTTACAAAGTGGTACTACCAATGTCAAGTGGCGCGAGAGCACGTTCTAGACAGGCGCAGATGATCCCCGCACAGTCCGCGCAATCCGCACAACCGGCGCAACCCGCGCAATCCGCACAACCGGCGCAACCCCCACAATCCGCACAACCCGCGCAATCCGCGCAATCCGCATGATCCGCATGATGCGCAGTGCGTGAGCCGCGCAAGAATCGACCACAGCACCCACCCGATCACCGCAGCCACATCCCCCTCCCCGGCATCCCGAATGTCAGTGCGGGACAGTAGGCTTGTGTCCGTGGCAGCGGCAAGCAGAACCAGTAAAGCGAAAATCGAAAAAATCAGCTTCGATGGAGCCCGACCTGCTGCTGTCGTGTTGATCAGCGGCCCAGAGCAGTTTCTCGCCGACCGCGCCACCCGCACCATCCGCGAGGCGCTCCGAACGAAAGACACCGCCCTCGAAATCCACGATATTGACGCGTCTGGCTATGGTGCCGGTGAACTCTTCACGGTCGCCAGCCCCTCCCTCTTCGCTGAGCCTCGTCTCATCCGCGTCGATGCTGTCGAAAAAGCGAGCGACGCCTTTCTCGAAGACGCCAAGCGATACCTCACACAACCGGCAGACGACACCACGCTCGTGCTCCGGCATTCGAGCGGGCAACGCGGCAAAGCCCTTCTCGACGCCGTCCGGGGCGATGCCGGCGCGGCACTCGGAGCGATCGAGATCGTTTGCGCAGAGATCAAAAAAGACACCGAGAGGCTGAGTTTCGCACAGGGTGAGTTCGCGCGGCTCGGGGCACAGATTCCCGCCACTGCATTGCGCTCGCTCGTGGCGGCCTATCAGGGCGGCATTGGCGAACTCGCGGGCGCTATCGAACAACTCGTCTCCGACGTCGGCACGCGACTCACCGACACCGACGTCGAACGTTCCACCGAGGGCCGGGTCGAAGCTGGAGCATTCAAAGTTGCTGATGCCGCAACCGCGGGGCGAGCCGCCGACGCGCTCGTACTTCTCCGTCAGGCATTGAGCACGGGAACCGATCCGATCCCCATGCTCGCAGCGCTCAACATGAAGGTGCGGGCAATGGCGCGCGTGTACGGCGCGCGAGGCAGTTCCGGTGAGCTCGCCTCCGCATTTGGAATGGCACCGTGGCAAGTTGAACGGGCGCAGCGCGAGACCCGTGGCTGGACCGAAGCTGACCTTGCGCGAGCGATCGACCTCGCAGCAGAAACAGAGCTAGCACTCAAGGGCGGCAGTCGCGACCCGATCTACACCCTCGAACGCTACGTGCTCTTCATCGCCAAGCGCGGCCGCTAGCGCAACGGCTGCACGGCTCCGCGCGCCCCGGCACGACTCCACGCGACCTCAGCCCGGAACCGTTCGACACGGCACGGCTCCGCGCACCCACTTTGCAAATCTGACCGCGCCCCGACCGCTTACGAGCCGTCGGGGCACAGCGATTACGGCTTGGTCGCGATGCTCACAATCTTTGGCACGCGAACAATCACATTCACAATCTGACGGTCTCCGATGGCCCGTTGCACAGACTCAGATGCACGAGCAGCGGCTTCAGCATCGGCCTCGTTGATGGATGCCGGCAATGTGAGACGGTCACGAACCTTGCCATCAACCTGCACGATAAGCGTGACTTCGTCTTCTACCAGCAGCGACTCATCAGCCGTCGGCCACACGGCCAACGCCACCGTCGGCTCATGACCAAGCTTCGCCCACATATCTTCGGCAGTGTATGGCGCAAACAGCGAGAGGATCATCGCAATCGCCTCAGCCGATTCACGCACAGCCGGATCAGCAGCGCCAGCACCCGCGTCGATTGCCTTGCGGGTGACATTCACCTGATCCATCAAGCGCGCAACCACCACATTGAACTTGTAGTGCTCAACGAGCCCCGGTGCGTCCGCCAGCAGTTTGTGGGTGTGACGACGAAGCGCCGGATCCCCCGTCGAAACATCGACGCCGGGGGCACTTGCCACGTCTCCGGCCACGCGCCACGCGCGCGCCAAGAACTTTGCCGAGCCCTGCACCGACACATCGGCCCAGTCGATGTCATCCTCGGGCGGGCCCGCGAATGCGAGGGTGACGCGCAGCGCATCGGCACCGTGCGCGTTGAGCTCTGAGGCGAACTCGACGAGGTTCCCCTTCGACTTTGACATCTTGGCGCCGTCTTGCAGCACCATTCCCTGATTCAGCAACGCGCTGAACGGTTCGTCAAAGTCAAGGTAGCCAAGATCGTGCAGCACCTTCGTGATGAAGCGAGAGTAGAGCAGGTGAAGAATCGCGTGCTCGACGCCGCCGGCATACTGATCGATTGGCCCCCACGCGTTCGCCAACGCTGGATCGAAGGCCTGCGTGTCATCGTTTGCCGATAGGAAGCGCAAGAAGTACCAGGAGCTGTCCACGAACGTGTCCATCGTGTCAGGATCTCGGGTCCAGGCGTGCCCCTCAGCGTCGGTAACACTCGCCCATTCGGTAGCCGCGCCGAGCGGAGAAGAACCCTTCGGCTTCAAGTCGAGGCCTTCTGATGCGGGCAGTCGAACGGGCAGCTCCTGCTGCGCCACGGGACGCATTTCGCCCTCGTTTGCAGCTTCTGCTCCGTGCAGGATCGGGATGGGAGTGCCCCAGTAGCGCTGGCGTGAGATCAGCCAGTCACGCAAACGATAGGTTTTTGCGGCCCGGCCGGTGCCACGCGCTTCGAGCACCTCAATGGCTTTTTCGATCGCCGCTGTCTTGCTGAGCCCGTTGAGCGCGTCAGAGTTGACGAGCACCCCGTTCCCGGCGGTCGCCACGCCAGAGTTCGCTGGATCAGGCAGCACCTCGCCCGCTTCGTCTCGCACCTCAACAACAACCCGCACTGGCAGGTCGAACTTCAGGGCGAAATCGAGGTCACGCTGGTCGTGCGCTGGCACTGCCATGATCGCGCCATGCCCGTAGTCTGCGAGCACATAGTCTGACGCCCAGACCGGGATGCGTTCGCCGTTGACGGGGTTGATTGCGAAATGGTCGAGAAAGACGCCGGTCTTTTCACGGTCTGCGTTTTGCCGGTCGATCTCGCTTTGCTTCTGCGTTGCGGTGAGATAGTCCTCGAACTGTGTCCGGACTTCTGGTGATGAACTTGCAGCGAGTTCTGCCGCCAGGTCACTATCTGGTGCGATGACCATGAACGTTGCGCCGTAGAGCGTGTCGGGTCGAGTCGTGAAGACCGGGACTTTCTCCTCGCGGCCCTCGATCTCGAATTCGACCTCCGCGCCCTGTGAGCGACCGATCCAGTTGCGCTGCATGTTGAGCACCTTGGTTGGCCACTGCCCCTCAAGCTGATCGAGATCATCGAGGAGGCGATCCGCGTAGTCGGTGATGCGGAAGTACCACTGGGTGAGCTTCTTCTTGACGACCATTGCACCGGATCGCTCGGAAGTTCCGTCAGAGAGCACCTGCTCGTTTGCTAGCACGGTTTGATCTACTGGATCCCAGTTCACCCAGCTTGCCTTGCGATAGGCCAAGCCCTTTTCATACATTTTCAGGAACAGCCACTGGTTCCATTTGTAGTATTCGGGATCGCTTGTGTGCAGTACGCGACTCCAGTCGAAGCTTGGCGCGTAGATGCGGAAGCTGGCTTTTTGCTGATCGATGTTCGCGTAGGTCCATTCGCGTGGGTCGATGCCGCGCTTGATTGCCGCGTTTTCTGCGGGCAGACCGAAGCTGTCCCAACCGATGGGGTGCAGCACGTCGTATCCGCGTCCGCGCCAGTAGCGAGCGAGTACGTCGCCGAAGCAGAACGCCTCAGCGTGACCCATGTGCAGGTCGCCTGAGGGGTAGGGGAACATGTCGAGCACGTACTTCTTGGGACGCTCATCGCTGAGATCGTTGGCCACCTCGAATGGCTTCATCTCGTCCCACACCGGCAACCAGCGATCCTGAATTGCCTGGAAGTCGTAAGCTGCCGCGTCGACGCTTGTCTCCGCGTTTGCCTGCTGCTCGTTCACACATACCTCGAAACGTCTATTCTCCTGCCCGCCTCTGGCGAGCACACACCCTTTCAAGGATAGTCGTATTCAAGACTGTCGAAGTGCCTCGATCAGGGCTGCTGCTTTGAGTTCTTTCTCGGCATGCTCTGCTTCTGGGTCGCTGTCTGAGGTGACTCCCCCGCCAGCCCCGATCCACGCGTGTTGCGCACCGTCCGGGGTGTTGCGCAGTTCGACACAACGAATGCTCATCGCGAGTTCAGCGTCGCCACTGTCGCCGTACCATCCAAAACAGCCCGAGTACAGTCCTCGCGGTCCTGTTTCAAGATCTGCCAAGAGGCGCACGGCGCTGCGTTTTGGTGCGCCGGTCATTGAGCCACCGGGAAAGCACGCCACCAGGGCGTCGAGTGCGTCGCACTCTGCTCGGAGGGTGCCTGACACGGTGCTCACGAGCTGGTGCACTCGCGGGTGTGATTCTACGCGCAGAAATCCTTCGGTGTGCACGGTTCCCGGCTCGCAAACCTGGTTGAGATCGTTGCGCATGAGGTCGACGATCATCAGGTTCTCGGCTCGCTCCTTTGGGTCGCTGGCGAGGGCTTCGGCGAGGATCGCATCCTGTGCCGTGCTGTCGCCGCGCGGGCGCGTGCCTTTGATCGGGTGGGTGGCGATGTGCGTGCCTCGCACGCTGAGAAAGCGTTCTGGGCTGACGCTCACGAGCGAATGGCCGTTGAGCGAGAGCACGCCTCCTCGAATCCCGCCGCCGCTGTCGCGCAGGGCGAGATAGAGATGCAGCGGATCGACACCGTCCGCTTCGCACTCAGCGGTGTCGGTGAGACAAAGCACGTAGGCATCGCCCTCGGCAATTGCCGCTTGACAGGCTCGGACATCTGCCTGGTATTGCGCCGCGCTGCGACGCCAGGCGAGGTGTGGCGATCTGGATTGCTCGTTGACTCGCTTCTGGCGGGGAAGGGTGCGGTGCAGTGCGCTCCCGTGGTCGCGCATCCAGCGGTCGAGGTCGGCTTCGGTCTCGCCTCGCAAGTGGGCGAGTTGAGTGGCGTGATCGAGCACCAGCACGGCATCGGATCGCATGGCGAAGGCGAGTTCGGCGCTGTCGGTTTCATCGCTTGCTGCGTGTTCTCCCATCAGCGTGACACCGTATTCGTAGCTGAGGGCGAGCACCCAACCGTTGTCTGCGTCGGGTGCCGTGCGCTGCGTGGTGCGCACGGCACTGAGGAAGCCGTGTGGCTGTGCCGCGTCTGCGACTCGCACGGTGTCTGCGGTGCCGAGGTAGCTCAGGCCGTGAGTGCCGTCGGGTTCGCTGGCTGCGCCGTCTAGCCAATACCAGCCGGGGGCATCGGAAAGACTCCGCGCGACTGCTGCCGGGTCACGCGGCCAGTCGACTGCGCGCACCACCACGAGTTAACTGTATCTCTCGTTGTTGCTTGGTGTCGCCGGAGGCTTGGCGACCGGGCATGACGCTGGGAAGATAGGAAGATGCCACAGCGAAACGAGGGATCTGCCGAACTCTTGGCAGCGGATTCGTTCCGGGTGCGCCCAAATTCGTTGAGCGGTGAGCCCGAGGTGCGTGGTGGCCGAGCGCATGTGCTGCGTTTTGCCTTGGCCGTGCGTGAGGCGTCTGCGCATGATCCGCGAGTGGTGTCTGCGCTTGATACGTTTCTTGACGATGCGACGGCGCAGATTGCCGCGTATGGAACCGGCTGGCCCAGGCTTGAGTTGTGGGCGCAGCAGGCCGCTGTGGCGGATTCCAGTGCTGCGGCTACTCATTTTGATTTGCGGTTGGCGTTGCGACCGCTTCCCGAGTTGGGGGCAAGTGTCGGTTTGCGCACGGCGCGGGCGATTGGAGTGCGTCGTGCCGAGCGGAAGGGACCGAATATTGCGCGTTACGCCGAGTTGAACCGGCATCTTGAGGCAGAGGCGCTGCTTATTGATGAGAACGGCTATCTTTTGGAAGGCGCTACGACGAGTTTAGTGTGGTGGCAAAATGGCATGCTCTGTGCCGCGCTGCCTGGTCAGCGGGTTGATTCGATTACCGAGGCGATTGTGCTTGAGTATGCGAATCGCTGCGGTATTCGCGTGATGCATGCGAGCGTGTTGCCGAGTGATTTGGCCGGTGCCGAGGTGTGGGCGCTCAACGCCCTGCATGGGATTCGTCCGGTAACTCGCCTTGACGGCAGGCCGCTGCGGGCTCCTCTGGAGGATCGTTTGCGAGAGTTCACGACTGCCTTGGATCGGAGTTGGCGTCCGCTGCGTTGATCCAGGGTGAATTGGTCTCGCGCGCTCCCCCACAAAAGTGATATCGTTTTAATATCACCTAATTGAGGAGAGAGCTGATGACCACCCAACCCCCATCCGTCAATGCAGACGTTGAAAGCACGATCGAGCCAGTGAGCACCGAACCCGTAGGTCACGACGGGATCCGCGTCGACATCACCGAGCGCGATGCCTGGCATCTCGGATCAGGCGTCGCCATCACCGTCTTTCTGGCAAGCATCATCGGCTTCCTGCTCGGCGTTGGCCTCTGCATCAGGGGCGGCGTGCTGCTGGACGCGGGCGATGGCGGAGCTGGAGCGGGCACACTCATCCTCGGCATCGTGCTTGCCATTGCATCATCGCTCAGCTGGGGAATGCTCACAATCGTCGCGCCCGGTCAAACCTCTGTGCGCCAGTTCTTCGGCCGCTACGTCGGCACCGTGCGCCGCGACGGAATCAGCCTGGTCGCACCGTTCACGACGAGCAAGAAGGTCTCCGTGCGCGTGCACAACTTCGAGACCAACGAATTGAAGGTCAACGACTCCGACGGCAACCCGATCCACATTGCCGCGATTGTCGTGTGGCAAGTCGCAGACACCGCAAAAGCAATGTTCGCGGTCGAAGCGTATGACGAGTTCATCGAGACTCAGTCCGAAGCCGCGCTGCGTCACGTGGCCACCACCCACCCCTATGACGAGGCTGGCCCCGGCGAGCAGTCACTCCGTGGGAGCACAGACGTAGTGTCAGCAGAACTCGCAGAAGAAGTTGCCGCACGGGTCGCCCTCGCGGGGCTGGAAGTGCTCGAAGTTCGGATCTCCTCCCTTGCCTACGCCCCAGAAATCGCACAGGCCATGCTGCAACGCCAGCAGGCAAGCGCAATCATTGCCGCGCGCGAAAAGATCGTTGAGGGCGCAGTGACCATGGTCGAACAGGCCCTGCAGCGGCTTGAAAACGAAGGTGTCGTCGTGCTTGACGACGAGCGTCGCGCACAAATGGTTTCAAACCTGCTGCTCGTGCTCACGAGCGAGCAACGCGCAACTCCGGTGATCAACGCAGGATCGTTGTACTAGGTGCCTGCGCAACATAGCAATGACCACTGAACGATCCACCACGGGCGCGACTGAGCCCGCGAGCCGCAACAGCAGAAAGCAACTGCTGTTGCGGCTCGACCCTGGGGTGCACGCAGCGCTGGCGAAGTGGGCCGCCGATGACCTCCGCTCAGTCAATGCGCAAATCGAAGTCATCCTTCGCAACGCACTCGTCGAAGCCGGTCGTGACCCACGCCCCGCGCCCATGCGCGGGCGTGGACGCCCGCCCAAGCACAGCTGATCACTCCCGGAGCGCGAAGCTCAGATCTCGTGCGGCTGCGCCGCGAAACCCTACAGGGCGAAACGCGATACCGGGACCCCTGCGGGCAACTCGGTGTGCGTGATCAGCACAACGGCGCGATCCTCAGGGAGCGCTCCGAGCAGATCACGCAAGAGACGATCAGCGACCTCACGATCCACCCCCGCCGTCGGCTCGTCAAGAATGACCACCGGAAAGTCAGCGAGAATCGCCCGCGCCAGCGCGATCCGCTGCGCCTGTCCCCCTGATACGAGGGCCCCGCGCTCGCCCACCCGGGCATCCAAGCCGCCACGCTCAGCGGCCCATTCGCCAAGGCCAACCCGGCGAAGCACATCGCTCAACTCTTCGTCACTTGCCGTGTCGCGAGCGAACTTCAAATTCTGCCGCAGATCGGCATCAAAAAGGTGCGGTTGCTGCTCAATCAGCCCCACGACGGAGCGAATCGAAGCCTCATCGCACTCGCGCGCCTCGACCCCGCGAACCCGATACGAGCCCTGATACTCAAGCAGGCGCACGAGCGCGAGCGCGAGCGTCGACTTGCCCGATCCACTCTCGCCCGTGATCACCAACGTTTCACCCTGCCGCACATCGAACGACACTCCGCTGACGGCTGGCGAGTCGGCACCCGGATGCCGCACCGAGAGGCCTCGCACCGAGAGCGCAGGCACCGCGGGATCAGCCGAAAACTCAGCCGCGCTGCCGAGGCCAGGCGCGGGAATCTCAGCGGGCAAGGGCGACTCCGTGAGGTCTGCGACCCGACGAGCACTCGCGAGCACAGTACGTCTTGCCACGAGCGCCGCGGGCACCTGGGCAAACACCTCAAACACTGCCGCCGGCACAATGACCGCTGCAGCAAATAGCGGGGCCGAGAGACCTGCGCCGCCCGGCTGCAACGCGGGTGCCACCGCGAGCAGCACCAGCACCGAGGTCAGACCTGAGGCCAGCGAGAGCACAGCCGCAGTCAACCCCGCAGAACGCACCCGGGTCGATTGCGCTTCCGCAAGCCGCGCTTCGGCCTCAGCGATTCTGGCGCGCTGCTGCGCTACCCCGCCGAACGCGACGAGCACCTCGGCAGATGCGAAGCGCTCAAGCAGCGCATCAGAGAGATCCCCGCGCGCCTGAGCGAGTTTCCGGTCGCTCTCGGCTGAGATTCGTGCAGACAGCCACACGCTCGCAGCACCGGCCAGGACCAGCATCACCAGCAAGATGAGCGACGCAATCGGAGCAATCACAGCGAGCACAATCAGGCTGAGCAGCACCACAATCATGCTGACGATAGCCGGTTGACGCACCCGCAATGGCTCGTCTTGCAATTGGTCGACGTCGTCCACAAACGCCGTCAACACGTCGCCTCTGCGATGCGATTCGATCGCTCCCGGCACGCGAGGGATCAACGAGTTGAAGGTTTCCGCGCGCAACACTGCGAGTTGAGCGAGTGCTGCATCATGGCTGGCCAACCGTTCGGCGTAACGAAACGCGGCTCGACCGATCGCGAAGGCACGCACCCCGACAATCGCAAAGGTGAGGTGCAGAATGGGCGGTTGCTCGCCAGACTTCACGATCAGCCACATGCTGAGGCCAAGGAGGCCGACGACGCACAGGTCTGCGAACACGCCGAGCGTCAGCCCAAGCGCAGACTGCTTTCTCGGTGGCACGGCGCGGCGAATCACCTTGGCGACTTGCTCAGAGATCACGCTGGCACCCCAATATTCACGACTCGGTCAGCACTGTCGATGAGAGACTGCCGGTGGCTCACCACGAGCACGGCGCGGCCCGCTGCGGCTTCCTTTCGAAGCGCCGTGGCGATTCGAGCCTCGCTCGCGGTATCGAGCGCTGAACTTGGCTCGTCGAGCACGAGGGCTCCGGCATCGGTGCGCCAGGCGCGATAGAGCGCTCGGGCGATCGCCACACGCTGGGATTGTCCACCGGATAGCCCCGCGCCCTGCGCGCCCAGCGCATAATCCGCAGACACATCAGCGAGCCCCACCGTATCGAGGGCCCGCGTCACGAGAGCCTGATCGATGGAGGCGTCGCCGAGCGCGACGTTCTCGGCGATCGTGCCCTGCAACAGTCCCGGTCGCTGGCCAGCCCATGCAAGTTGTTTGGGTCGCGCGAGTGTGCCCGCGCTCGGTGCCAGAAAGCCCAGCAGACTGGCCACAAGCGTGCTCTTGCCAGATCCCGAGGGGCCGACCAGGGCAACGACCTCGCCTGGCTCCACCGCAAAGCTCATCGGACCCACTGTGTGCGGTCCACGTTCAAGCTGCACTGCGTCGAATGCGATACCGCGTGAGCCGAGGATCGCCGCTTCGGGTGCTGGCGTGCTCCCGTGCGGTGCCTGTGATCCTTGGAGCGTGTCTGTGGTGCCCGAGGTGCCTGTGGTGCCCGGGGTGCCTGCGGCGCCCGAGGCGTGCGTGGCCGCAGTCTTGACCGACACCGCCTGCGCGGGGGCAGTGTCAGCTGCCTTTGCTGGAGCGCCCCCCTCGATGATTTCGAACACCTGCTCGGCAGCTGCGAGGCCCTCGGTTGACGCGTGAAACGCCGTGCCGACCGCACGAATAGGAATGAACGCCTCGGGCAGCAGGAGCAAGACAAATAGTCCCAGCGCGAGCGAGAATTCCCCCGTCACCAGTCGTGTGCCGACGGTGACTGCGACGAGCGCGATCGAGAAGGTGCCGGCAAGATCAAGCACGAAGCCGGAGAGAAAGGTGACCCGCAGCACTTGCATCGTACGGCTGCGATACTCCCCAGTCTCGCGCCGAATCCGGGCGACCTGGCGATCCTCTCGCCGAAAAATCTTGAGGGTGGTCAGGCCCTCGACAACGTCAAGAAACGAACGAGAAAGGTGTTGCAGTTGCTCCCACTGCTTCTGCTGCACGCCACGGGTCGCAAGTCCGATCAGGATCATGAAGACCGGAATCACCGGAAACACAATGATGACGACAAGTCCGCTCACCGGATCAGCCAGGAGCACCGCGAGCACCAGCAGCGGGGTCGCGCACATCGTCAGAATCAGTTGTGGGAGATAGCCGGAAAAGTAGCCGTCGAGCGCGTCAAGACCACGACCGAGTGCGGTCGCACCGCTGGCGTCGGAGCGTGCCGCGAGCGTCTCGGGTGAGCGCGCATCGATTGCGTCGAGTGCGGCGGCACGCAGTTGGGCCTTCACCTGAACTGCCCCGCGTGCGGCCAGTGCGTCCATCGCCCAGGATGAGGCCGATCGCACGATGAGGGCCAGCACCGCAACGCCCAGCAGGAGCGGCAGCATGTGGGCGTCGTAGGCATGCTCAGAGATCTGCCCGGCAGCACCACCTTTGCCGTCGAGCACCGGCAGCACGAGCACGGTCAGCGACTGCGCGATGCACCAGCACCAAGTGATGATGGCGAGGGTGCGCAGCACACCGAAGAGCCCCCCGACGCCGAGAACGGTGCGTGCACCGCGCGCATAGCGCAGGAGTCTCGGGTCGAGGGGCTTCATCAGATCTATCTTAGGACGCTACGGACGCAACAGGCTCATCCGCAGGGATGTGCTCGCGCGAGAGGCGCTTTCGGAAGATCCAGTAGGTCCAGGCTTGGTATGCAAGCACCAGCGGCAGCGTGCACACGGCAACCCAGGTCATCAATTCGAGAGTTTTCTGTGAACTTGCTGCACCCGCGATGCTCATTGAGTACGCAGGATCGACGCTTGAGATCATCAGGTACGGGAAGAGTGCCATGAAGATCGTGAGCAGCGCGAAGGCGATCGTGAGGGCGTTGAAGGTGAAGGCCCAGCCCTCGCGTCCGATCAGGTTGAACAGCACTCCGGCGACCAGGGCAACCGCAGCGAGTACAGCGAGTAGCAGCACCACTGCGAAGTTCGGATCGCCAACCCGCATCAGCACCGTCCAGACCAAGAATCCGGCAGCAACCAAGATGGTGACGACGCCAACCTTGGTGGCCAGGGCGCGCGCCCGGTCCCGCATATCACCGGTGGTCTTGAGGGCGATGAACACCAAGCCGTGCGTGAAGCAGAGCAGTGTCACGGCGATTCCACCGAGCAGACCGTAAGGGTTGAGCAGGGTGAGCAGTGTTCCTTCGAAGAGCCAGCCGCCAGTTTCCATTGGCACTATCGGCAGACCTTGCACGAGGTTTGCGAACGCGGTGCCCCACAGCAGTGGTGGCAGCAGCGAACCCCAGAAGATGAAACGGTCGAACCAGCCGGTCCAACGTGGCCCCTTGCCCTGGTGCCGGTATTCAAACGAGACACCGCGCAGGATCAGCGCCACCAGAATCAGCAGGAGCGCCAGGTAGAAGCCGGAGAACATCGTGGCGTACCACTCTGGGAAGGCGGCGAACAGGCAGGCGCCAGCCACGATCAGCCAGGTTTCGTTGAGGTCCCAGACTGGCCCGATGGTGTTGATGATGAGTCGTCGATCAACATTGTCTTTGCCGAGGAATGGCAGCGCCATTCCCACACCAAAGTCGAATCCGTCGAGCACGAAGTAGCCGATCAGCAGTACGCCGACGACGAGGAACCAAACAATTGTGAGATCCATTTCAATTCCTCCTAGTAGACCGTCGCGAGCTGCGTGTGGTCGACGTCGTCGCCCTCGCTGCCCTCTGGGGTGTCAAGTTCGGGTGGTCCTGCTTGCACTGCCTTCAGGATGAGCTTGAACTCGACCACGGCGAGGCCACCGTAGACGATGGTGAGGACAATCAGCGAGACCAGCACCGCCCAGCCCGGAACGCCAGGCGAGACCGCGGATTCGGTCGTCATCACCCCGAACACGATCCATGGCTGACGACCCATTTCGGTGAATACCCAGCCGACAAGCGAGGCGACCATTGGGATCGGTGCGGTCCAGATGGCAACCTTCCAGGCCCATGCGGGCACGTCACGGTTCTTGCGAGTGAGCCACAGTCCTACGATCGACACCAGGGTTGCCAGGGCGCCAAGTCCGATCATCCAGCGGAATGCCCAGTACGTCACCCAGATGATCGGCATGAACATGCCGTCGCTTGGGCAGGTAAGTGCGGTTGCGTCTGCACCGCAGTACAGTTCGGTGTAGTCGGCTTGCAGGTTGCGGATGCCCTCCACCTCGCTCGTGAAATCACCGTTCGACAGGAACGAGAGCAGGTAGGGAATGCGGATCGAGAAGATCTCGTGGAAACCGTCCGGTGTGCCAAGGCTAAAGATCGAGAATGAAGCGTCTGCTCCGGATGCATTCTCATAGAGTGCTTCTGCGGCGGCCATCTTCATCGGCTGCGTCTCGGTCATCACCATTCCGAGCGAGTGCCCGGTGAGGCCCACTCCCATGAAGGCGAGAATGTTCGCCCAGAGGCCGAAGCGCAGGCTCGACCGCATTTCGTCAACGTACTGGTTGCGCTTGAGGTGCCAGGCGGCAACGGCAACCATGACGGTGGCACCAAACATGATCGAAGCGAAGATCGTGTGCGGGAACTGCCACAGGGCGACGGGGTTCGTCAGCACCGCCATGATGTCAGTCAGCTCGGCGCGCTGAGTATCTGGGTTGAGCTCGTACCCAACTGGGTTCTGCATAAACGCGTTTGCCGCGAGAATGAAGTAGGCCGAGAGCATCGTCGCGATCGAAGTCGCCCAGATCGTTGCAAGGTGAACCTTCTTGGGAAGCTTGTCCCACCCAAAGATCCAGAGACCGATAAAGGTGGCTTCAAGGAAGAAGGCGATCAGGCCTTCCATCGCGAGTGGTGCACCGAAGATATCTCCGACGAATCGCGAGTAGTTTGACCAGTTCATGCCGAACTGGAATTCCTGCACGATACCGGTGACCACGCCCATGGCGAAGTTGATCAAGAACACTTTGCCGTAAAGCTTGGTGAGGCGAAGGTATTTCACCTTGCCGGTGCGAACCCAGGCTGTCTGCAGAATAGCTACGAGAAAGCTCAGTCCGATTGTCAGTGGGACAAAAAGGAAGTGATATAGCGTCGTGAGCCCAAATTGCCAGCGGGCCAGCGTCAACGCATCTAAGAATTCGTTCACGAGTTCTCCAAAGGTGTCGGGTGCACGCCATATCATTACGCACTCCCAAGAGAGCTCCGGGAAAGGCTGGTTATACCTTGCGGATCTACCGGTTTTTGCCGGTCAACAGCAATTTTATCCATTCTGGGCATTTGCTGCGAATGCTTTTCGACGTGAAGTAAAACCTTATTCAACCGTGAAGTAAAACCTTATTCACTCTTCAAGTAAAATCTCACGGCTCGTGCACATAAGATTCGTTTGCACACAAGCAATCTCGCACTTCTCGCCACTCCAACGCAACGACATGCGTCTGAATTCAACTCCCCTAGACTGGTCGGGTGACGGAAGCCAGAAGACCCGATAGTCGACCGAAGTTTGCGGCGCGACTCGATGACTGGGTTCACCGCTTTCGGGAACGCCGTGTCGTCAAGCGCGGTCGAATCCCCGGCGTCATTCCATATATTGGCTACGGCTCCACCGAGTGGGTTCGGGTGCTTGGCCGCGTGCTCTACCTTCCCACCTCGGGCGAGACGAGCGAGGGCGAACAAGACGACACCTCCTTCCAGCCCGTGGTTGCCCAGGTATCGCGGGTGCGAGGCTGGCGCAGCTTCACGAGCGTACACGTGCCGTACTATCCCGTGCGGGTGCTCATCGACGGCCACCCCATCACCGAGGTCGCCTCGGATCGTGGTGGCGTGATCGATCACGTGATCCCAGTGACACTCACTCCTGGCTGGCACACGATCAGCTTGCAAGCGAGCGGCGCTCGATCCGAACACTCGGTTGAGGCTCACTCCCCCGTCTATGTGGTCGATCCCAAGGCAGACTTTGGCCTCATCAGCGATGTTGACGACACCATCCTGAACACGGCGCTACCCAAACCTCTGGTCGCTGCCTGGAACAGTTTCGTGCTTGATGAGCACGCCAGAACCTCAACTCCCGGCATGCCTGTGCTCTACGATCACCTGCTCGCCAAGCATCCGGGCGCTCCCGTCATCTACCTCTCCACGGGTGCGTGGAACGTCGCGCCAGCGCTGACGCGCTTTCTCGAGCGAAACCTCTATCCGATCGGCTCGCTGCTCCTCACCGACTGGGGCCCGACAACCGACCGTTGGTTCCGCAGCGGAAAAGAACACAAAACACGAGAGCTTGCTCGGCTAGCGCGCGAGTTTCCACACATGAAGTGGGTGCTTGTCGGTGACGACGGACAACACGATGAAGAGCTGTACCAGCGTTTTGCCACCGCTCACCCCGAGAATGTGGCTGCCGTCATGATTCGACAGCTCTCGGTCGGCCAGGCAGTGCTCGCGGGCGGCCGCTCAAAGGCTCGCCTGCATCGAAGCGTGAGCGGAGTGCCCTGGATCTACGGGCCAGACGGCGCAACCCTGCACAAAGAACTCCGCAATCTTGGCCTGCTCTAAGCTGCCACCCCGCTTCACACGCATTCTGACCTCACCCCCTGGCGCTGCCAGCCGCGCATGCGGCTGAGTGCGGTGCCACCACCGCAATCGACACAAGAACCCCCTGGGCGACTGATTCGCCCAGGGGGTTCTTGGTACTTGTGCGGAACGCTCCCTGCGCGCGAGGGGCGTTCAGCGCAATTAGCCTTCTTGCAGTGCGGCCTGCACGTCGAGCGTGATCGTCACGTCGGTGCCGAGCAGCAGACCACCGGTCTCAAGCGGAGCGTTCCACTTCACGCCGTAGTCTTCGCGGTTGACCACAGTGGTCGCCGTGAAGCCAGCCTTGAAGTTGCCGTATGCATCGGCGCCGAAGCCACCGAATTCAAAGGCGAAGGTGACAGGCTTGGTGACGCCACGAAGGGTCAGCTCGCCGTCGACTGCGAAGTCGCTGCCGGTCTGGCGAACGCCAGTGCTCGTGAAGGTGAACTCAGGAAACTCTTCTGCGGCAAAGAAGTCGCCGGTGCGGAGGTGCCCATCGCGATCAGCCTGGTTGGTGTTGATCGATGCGACCTCGACGCTTGCCTCGACGGTCGAATCCAGTGGGTTTTCAGCGGTTACGATCGTTCCGCCGAAACGCTCGAACTTGCCCTTCACCTTGCTGATTGCGAGGTGGCGAACGGAGAAGCTAACCTCCGAGTGGGTCTGGTCGATAACCCAGGTGCCGGTGCGGTAACCAGGAATCTGTTCTGCGGTGATAGTCATAGGTGTTCCTTTGCTAATGGTGGCGGGTTCCATGCGCAGCTTGACCTCCATGAAATTTCATTGAGGTTTCAACTAAATTCACTGTAGCAGGAATTTAGTTGAAATTGAAAGTATTTCTTCGAATTACCTCAGAATTCACGCAAATGGCACGTCAGCGCCCCGGCACGCGGCGCTGCAATAGTGTTCAACTGCGCGGAGATTCGGGTGCTCGGGTGCCCGAGTGTTCGCCACTCGGATGCCCGGGCGATCAATTGCTTGAGTGCCCGGGTGATCAGTTGCGCGGGTGCCCGGGTGATCAGTTGCGCGGGTGCGCGGGTGCGCGGGTGCGCGGGCGCGCGGGCGCTCGCAAGAAAAGACCAACACTCCACGACGTGGCGAATTCAACGCTGGCAGCCTCAGCGCTCGTTTCTCAGTGCTGGCAGCCAGCGCACCAGTAGAGCTTGCGATTGCCCATATCTTCGAGCGTAATGTTCGTCCCGCAACGCTTACAGGGGGTGCCCTCGAGTTTGTATACCCAGTGCCGCTCGTCTCGATCTCGGAGCGCGAGGTCGTAGGCGGCGCCTTCGAGACCATCAATCGTGATCATCTGACCGACGGTGATCCCAATCTCCAGCAGATGCGCCCAGTCGTCCCAAAGCATCTCAAGGGTTTCACGCGGGATGGTGTTCGCGGGCGTGTGGGGGTCAAGACCCGCACGGAACAGCAATTCTGCTCGGTACACATTGCCGATGCCGGCGAGCACCGACTGATCCATGAGCACGAGGCCAATCGGTGTGCGCTTTGCGAGCGCACGACGCACGAAGCGGGAGCGTTCGGCGTCAGTGTCTGCGTTCGCGGGGTCAGGCCCGAGCCGTTGCAGCACCGCGTCCACGCCCTCAGGGCTGAGAACTTCACATGCGGTAGGTCCTCGTAAATCTGCGCACACCGTATCGGTGAGCAGCCGAACACGTACTTGCCCGACGGGGTCCGGCGGAAAAGAGCGATCATCATCAGTCTCTTTGTCGTGCTCTGCCATCCGGACTCTGGCCCGGCGCGGAGCTCCGATCGAGGCAACCGAGTCTTCTCCATCGAGATCGACCGGCGCAGCCCCGTCGGGCCGGGAGTACTCCCCCGTTTGCCCGAGCTTCGAGTGCCCCGGGGTATATCCGTGAATCTGAATCGACGGATCCACTTGCACCTCACCGGCGAAGTCCCAGGCACCATAGATGCCCAGGTGCACGCGCAGCCAATCATGTGCTTCGAATTCGAGAAACATCTGCTTGCCGACGGCTCGTGCGTCGATCATTGTCTGACCGTCAAGGATCGCGGCTCCCTGCGCGAATCGCCCCTGCGGGCTCGACAGTTCGACGCGCTTTCCCACGAAGTTCGCCGCGAACTGGCGCGCGATCCGATGGACTGAATGCCCCTCAGGCATGGCTAGATGTCTGCCCCAACGTATTTGCCAGCAATCGCACCGGTGCGCTCGTATTCACCGAGCTGCGAGATGCGGCGAACGTGACGCTCGTCTCCTGGAAAGTCGGTCGCGATGAAGAGATCGATGAATCGAATGGCTTCGTCGACCGAATGCTGGCGCGCACCAATTGAGATAACGTTCGCATTGTTGTGCTCGCGTGCGAGTTCGGCAGTCGAATCGTTCCAGACGAGAGCAGCACGGATGCCTTCGACCTTGTTCGCCGCCATCTGCTCACCGTTTCCGGAGCCGCCAAACACAACACCGAGTGCCTGCACGCCACGCTGCTCGTCTTGAGCCACACCGAGCGCTGCATTGATGCAGAACGACGGGTAGTCATCGAGTGCATCGTATTCCTGCGGACCGTGATCGATCACCTCGTGCCCCTGCTCCCGCAGGTGCTGCTGCAACTGCTGGCTGAATTCGAGACCTGCGTGATCGGTAGCAACGTGAATGCGCATAATGCTCTCAGTCTACCCGCTCGTGTCGCCCGGTCGGGCAGCACATGCGCAAGACCCACGCGTGTGCGGCACGTCGCTCGGCTCCGCGAACTCAGCGACCGATTCCCCCACGAGTGCGTTGAGCGAGCAGCAACACTCCGGCACCCAAGAGAAGGGCAACGAGCCCGCTCACAAGCATCGGAGTGGCACCGGAACTACCGGTGTTCACAAGGTGAGTCCCGCCGTTCTCGGGCGACACTGAGTGCACTCCGGTGACACCATAGAGACTGAATGAGGTGCCATCGAAACGAACGGTCGATGCTGTCACCGTCGCCGCGATCGTCTCAAGTGCGCCACTGGCGGTTTGATGCTGCACTTGAATATCTTGGTAGCCCTCAAGCGGGAGTCCCGGTATGTCAATGCTCACTGCGGTTCCTGTGGCAGGTTGCCACTCAGCACCGCTCGCCAGATCAGCGAAGTGAATGCCGTGTACGGCGATCACCTTGCGATCAGCTGCCAATGCCTGAGCAAAGTCGTCACGCTCTTGTTGCGAAACCTCGCTCACGATCAGCCTCACTTGCCAAGGCAGGTAGTAGCCGGTGGCGGTGATCCCGCTGACTGGATCGCGGTGATTCACGTCACCGGCCTCAACCATCGCGCCAAGGAGCACGTCCCACACCACGTCTGGGAGCGCTGCCCGTGCAGCGTCGTCGAGATCGTCATACATGGCCGAGGCAGCAACCACCTGATCGGCGTCCGCATAGCTTGCCACCGGCCGGTGCAGCCCCGCTATTGTGTTCATGACCTCCCGCTGCGCATCATTTGCCACCACAATGAGTGATCCGGCTTCGAAGGTCACTCGATAGTTCGGATTTGAGAAGGGTTCATCCTCGACAATCGCGTTGTCTCCGATCCGAATGTCTCCATCGAGTTTGAGTGAACCGGCAAGCTGATCCGCGCCGAACAGCGCGGGATCGGGCGTCCATTCAAAATCTGGAATCGTGTCACCAAACACCATTCCGGTATCGGTCACCCGCACCGTCACTGCGCGCGGGTCAATTGTCAGCTCATAGCTTGTGGTTGCCGGGTCGTAGCTGCCGTCGCCACCTGCTACCGCGGTGACCACGACCGTCCCGGCAGCACGAATAACGAATGTTCCGGCCGGAGTCATATAACCGACTGGGTTTCCCGCGGGAACGCTCCAGATCACGCTGTCGGTGCTGAGCTTGCCGACTGTCTCAAAGTGAATTGGTGAGGATCCGTAAACCGTGAGGCTGGGGTCCGGTGGCACAATCGCAAAGTCCGGCTGAGGGGCACCAGCAAGGATCTCAGCCGGTGTCGTCGAGGCTGGTTCTTCCGAGTGGGCCGCCGGAGCAGCCAGTGCGAGTCCAGCGCTCACCAGCGCGAGCGCAAGCAGTGTCGCGAGGAGCGATGTCAGACCGCTCACCGCACGAGGTACAGGCCGTGTGTTCCCTAACATGTGTCAAATGCTAGGCTCCTGTGCGACTCGAGCCCGACTGTTTCTCAGCATCCGCGTAATGCCGATCGAAAAATGAGTAGTTCCTCTCCTGAGCCGGGTAGCCGAGGCCGGTAGCTGAGGCCGGTAGCCGTGCCGGGTAGCTGTGGCGAGGCACACCGCAGCAATGCCGCCCCGAAAACACCAGTGTGCCGCCGGTCCTGCGAGAGGGAGATCTCGCAAACCCGACGGCACACCGTGGAGCGCAGAAGCGAACTATGCCCGCTTGCGGCGGCTGCTCACCAACAGCGCACCCGCACCGGCAAGCAATACACCAAGTCCGGTGAGCAGCAGCGGACCGTGGCCCTCGCTACCGGTGTTTGGCAGTGTGCCACCGTTGTCGGTTCCACCGTTGTTGTCATCGTCGTCATCATCATCGTCGCTATT
>WPCI01335758.1_pt1 | contig 68625 bp, 52 predicted proteins | sample 5399871 | NCBI WGS metagenome assembly WPCI01 (sample SAMN12869469, study PRJNA574797) | sludge metagenome | isolation source: wastewater treatment of pH7 | place: China:Beijing | collected 2019-05-20 | reverse complement strand
GCAGATGTTGCAGCAGCGAGACGTGACTACCTCGACGAGTCAGGCGGGCGCTACGTTCACATCATCGCCGATGGTGGGGTTGGACGGAGCGGCGACATGATCAAAGCCATCGCCTGTGGGGCGGACGCGGTGATGCTCGGTGCCGCCCTAGCCCGATCAGTCGATGCTCCTGGCCACGGCTGGCACTGGGGTTCCGAAGCAACCCACCCTGAAGTTCCACGCGGCCACCGCGCCGAGGTAGAGACAGTCGGGACTTTGAAGGAAATCCTCTATGGGCCCTCCGTCAGAGATGACGGCTACCTGAACTTCGTCGGAGCACTACGCAGGACCATGGCAACGACAGGATACTCCGAGGTCAAAGACCTGCAGCGAGTCGAGGTAGTGGTAAGCCCCTACCACCCCACATAAGGACCCGGCAGGCCAATCGAGGTCTGCGAACCCTCCAACTGAGTATTGGAAACCTAAGGAGAACAAATGGCCCAGCCAGAAACTGAGTACCGGATCGAGCACGACACAATGGGCGAGGTCAGGGTTCCTGCAAATGCTCTTTATGCCGCGCAAACACAGCGCGCAGTGGAGAACTTTCCGATCTCGGGCGAAACCCTCAAGCCGCACCACATCGCCGCTCTTGGACAGATCAAGCGCGCAGCGGCCCTTGCGAACAAGGAGTTGGGTGTTATCGATGACGCCACCTCTGACGCGATCGTTGAAGCTGCCACAGAAGTTATCAATGGTGAGCACGATGATCAGTTCCCCATCGATGTCTACCAGACCGGCTCCGGCACCTCCTCGAACATGAACACTAATGAGGTCGTCGCGAACATCGCCACCAAGATCAAGGGCGACACCGTTCACCCCAACGATCATGTGAATGCTTCCCAGTCTTCGAATGACGTGTTCCCCTCATCCATTCACATTGCCGCGTACCAGGCGGTGGAGGAGGTCCTTCTTCCCGGCCTTAGGACCCTGCAGAACTCCCTGGCCAACAAGGCTGTCGAGTTCAAGGATGTTGTGAAGTCGGGTCGTACCCACCTGATGGACGCCACCCCAATCACCCTTGGGCAGGAGTTCTCCGGTTACGCACAGCAGATCCAGTACGGCATCGATCGCGTTGAGTCGGCGTTGCCGCGCCTGGCCGAGTTGCCGCTCGGTGGTACCGCTGTTGGCACCGGCATCAACACGCCTGCGGGGTTCTCGGAGCGCGTCATTGAGATCATCGCTGAGAACACGGGCCTACCGTTCGTTGAGGCGCCGAACCACTTCGAAGCCCAGGCGGCTCAGGACTCACTAGTTGAGCTCTCCGGTCAACTCCGCACGGTTGCGGTCTCCCTGGTGAAGATTGCGAACGATCTGCGCTGGATGGGTTCGGGTCCTCGTACCGGCATTGGCGAGATCAGCCTGCCTGACCTTCAGCCAGGCTCCTCGATCATGCCGGGTAAGGTGAACCCGGTTCTACCGGAAGCGACCATCCAGGTTGCGGCGCAGGTTGTCGGAAATGACGCCACCATCGCCTTTGCTGGCGCGCAGGGCAACTTCGACCTGTTGGTGATGCTCCCGGTCATGGCCGCGAACCTGCTTCAGTCCATCAATATTTTGGGCAACGTCTCGCGCGTTCTGGCTGATCGTTGCGTTGATGGGATCGTCGCGAACGAGGAGGCATGCTTGCGCTACGCCGAGTCCTCTCCCTCGATCGTCACCCCGCTGAACCGCCTGATCGGCTACGAGAACGCCGCGAAGATCGCGAAGCATTCGGTTAAGGCAAACATGACGGTTCGCGAAGCTGTTGAAGATCTCGGTTTCGTGGAGCGCGGAGAGGTGACTCCGGAGCAACTCGACGTGGCTCTGAATGTCCACTCGATGACCTCACCTGCGGGCAAGTAGGCTTCCGGCTCCTCTTTCCAGCGACGAAAACGCTCAGATCTCCACTCGGAAATCTGAGCGTTTTCGCTTACCTGCGCGGCTACTCTGTCCGCCGGAGTCGTTGTGGTGACGGCTGGTTGCAGTGGCATCGGCTTGTCAGCAGAGTTGATCGTCTCCGCCCGAGTTTTACGCCGGTTCCGCTGACAACAAGTGGATGCTGCAACGAAAGGTCGAGACGGCGTCGGCAGGTGGGCTGATGAGACCGGAACTCAAGCCCGGCTAGAGGAGCTGGAAGTGCGGCTCTTTAGGGACGAGGTTCGCCGACTGCTCGCCGACCTTGAAGTCCACGTTCTTTGGTGGAATTGTCATCGCTGGTGCACCCGGAGCAAAGTCCAGGTTCTTGAAGTCAAGCCACACCTCTGAAGGGTGAGCCGAGTCCTCATAGTAGTAGATGAGGTTCGTGTGGTCCGACAGCGACCGCCACAGGGTCGGCGCTACCATTTCGCGGTACTTGCTGACAGTACCGAAAGGCTGAGCGACGTTCTGAGCGATGCCGCGCATGTACTCGATGGCTTGCTCTCTATTGGCAGCTTTGGGCATTCCGTCGCGGTAGAAGTGCGCACGAACGAAACGGTCTGGAGAAGCCGTGGTTCCAGGAAGGGGTAGATCACCGCCGTAGACCTCGTAGTTCTTCAGGTTGTCGAGTTGCTGCGGGAATGGCGGAAGGTTCGTCAGGATCTGGCACTGCTGGCCGTGATAGATGTCCATCTTGGCATCCATGAACTCGATGACGGCGGCGTCTCCTGTTGCGTCTGCCAGATGCAGGTGTAGGACTGCCGGGGTCTTCTCCACGTCCATAGAAACGATCTGGTATGGGGTCGCGTTCGTTGCTTCGACCGCTTCCGCGACGCTGGCGAAGTTGTCCAGGTAGTACTCGACCCATTCCGTCACAGAGATTGCTGGGAGTTCTGGGTTACGAGGACCGTAGTCGCTGGGAGCCAAGTAGAGGATTGCAGCGTGCAGTCCCGTCTCGTTCATCCCGTCGCCTGTCCCGATATCGAAGATCTGGGTTCCCACCGAGCCGTACTTCGAGGTCCACTTCATGGGATTCGGATCTTGAGGAAGCGCTGCGACCCGCTCGACGCCACGAGGAATTACCCAGACGTTTGAAGGCATATCTCCGGCAGCCCAATCCATATTGCGGAAAGTAAAAACTCCCTGACCGCTACCGGTCCAAGTGCAAATGGTGCACATCGTGATCTCCTAAATTGCTCCGCGTTTCAGCTCGCGCCCACAAGATACTCTCAACACTACTTGAGAAGAGTGATCGCGGAGCCGGATCGAGAGCTGAACTTGGTTATTCACCTCAGTGGGCCTTCCGTTCGGTGAACAAAGTGGCATGGACTTCGCTATTCTCAAGTTAGGTCCATTGAATTACTAGGAGGTCAGGGGTCCATGCCGCTTACGCAATCATTTGCTACACAGAGTCCGGGTGGTGCGGCTGCTACCTCGGGCGGGGGTGCGGCTACGGGGACTGCGAAAAAAATGGGATTGTTCGCAGTAATCCTTCTTGGTATCAACGGAATAATTGGGTCGGGTGCATTCCTGCTTCCCCAAGAGATCTACAAAGACGCTGGGCTGTTGTTAGGTTTGGCCAGCCTCTTTGCTGCTGGCACAGCCACTCTTTTCATTGTGTTTGCCTATGCTGACCTGGCCGGCAAGGTCCCGGGCGATGGTGGCGCATGGAGGTACTGCTACACTGCATGGGGTCGTTTCCCCGGTTTCCAGGTCGGAATCTTCGTTTGGTTCGCCGGACTTGCGACAATCGCGACAGAGATTGCGGCATTGATTCGAATCTTCGCGAACCTAGTTCCCGCGCTAAAGAGCCACTGGCTCTCATTCGGGATTGGCGCAATTGTTATCGTTTTGCTCGCGCTGATTAACCTGTTCGGCTCGAAGCTGGTTCAGCTAATCGACAACATTTCCTCCGGTGTGAAGATTGCGACCGCTGCATTTGTAGTGCTGCTCGGTGCTTTTGCGATGAAGGCCGCGAACCTTAAGCCGCTGATTCCTTCGGATGTCAAAGATGCGGGAGAATCGCTCTCAGCAGTTGGTACGGCTTACGGCGTGGCCTTCTACCTGTTCGCTGGCTTCTCATTCCTGACCATTGCTGCTTCAAAGATGAAAAACTCTCAGAAAAACCTGCCGAAGGCTTTGTTGATTGTGATCATCTCGGTTACCGTCGTCTACCTGCTGATCCAGTTGGTTACGGTTGGCGTTCTCGGGTCAAAAGTTGCCGACAGTACCGTCCCAGTCGCTGAGGCGATGAGGCATGCCGCCGGCGAATGGGCCTACTACATTGTCATAGCGGGAACCGCTGTCGCGGTCTTTGGGGTCGCTTTCGCCTGCTCCTTCGAAGTGCCCATTCTCGCCGCTTCGCTTGCTAATGCGCATAAGCTCCTCCCCGCTCCAATCGGCAAACTCAATAAGCACGGTGCCCCAACCACCGCAATTATTATTACGGCAGCCCTGAGCATCGTCATGCTCTCTACCGGCTCATACGTGTTCCTCGCCAGCTGTGTTGTTGTCGCCAGTGCTGTCCAATACGTTCCGACCATCTTGGCCGTCATAAAGTTGCGCAACCTGCCGTCTGCGCCCGGTGCCTTCCAGCTCAAGGGTGCGATGCGTTGGGTGGTCGTCGCATTGGGCCTTGCGGCAACCAGCTACCTATTCGTTTCCTTCACTCCGAAGGTATTGGCAGTTTCCGGTGTCGTCTTCATCATCGGCATGGTCATCTACGCCCTCGATAAACGACCGATGGTTTCACACGAGGAAATCAAGCCGAAAGCACTCATTGACCCGGTTGCCACCAGGGCTGGGACCGCAGTGATTGACCGTCATTGGTTCCCAGACTTCCAAGTCAAGCGGGCTGAGGAAGCTGCATCGTCGGCTAAGGCACCAAAGCTCGCCAGCGCCTCTGCGGGGACTCCGACCGACTCGAAAGTGAGCGATAAGCCGAGCGGCAACAACCCGCCTCAGTAGGCTCCTCAAACGTAGAGAGTTCTCAAACACATCCGGAAGGGCAGCGTAATGCTGTGTGATCGGCCCCCGATGCGGCGAGAGATTCGCGTGCTAGCACACGGGGCTGGTTAGCCGACGGGTTCGCGCTCGCGGATTGCTGGCATTCCCAAGCTCACCGGGCGAGGTGCATCGACCTCGTCAGTGTTTCCACCGCCAACCAATCCGACCAGAGCACAACCACCACAACTCGGCGCTGGCGGCTTGTCATCCCAGACAATCTGCTCACCGCTAGTGAAGTCGAGCCTGCTCCCTCCGTCATGCTGCTGCAGCGCAGTCGAAAGCATTAGTTTGATGCGGTTGAGCTGGTTCACCTCGGAAGCACCCGGATCAAAGTCGACCGAAACAATGTTCGCCTGAGGGTAGCGGTTTCGTAGTGCTCGGAACATGCCCTTGCCGACGATATGGTTTGGCAGGCAAGCGAACGGCTGTGCACAGATGATGTTCGGACAATCGTGTTCAATCATGTCAACCATCTCGGCCGTCAGATACCAGCCCTCACCAGCTTGATTGCCCATACTCGCGATATCGGTCGAGCGTTCGGCCATCTCCATGATTCCGCGGTGGGGGACAAACTTGCCGCCCGTCTTCGCTAGCGCGGCATGAACCGGTGCCTCGTACTTCTCCATCGCCCACAGCGCTGCTGATCGGGCCCACTTGTTCTTGGCTGACATCCCAAGGTTCTTCTGGTTCCATGCACCCGACGCTGCCGAGTTGTGGAAGAACTGCATCAGACCGGGCAATACGGCTTCGCAGCCCTCAGCCTCAATCACGTCTACTGCGTGGTTGTTAGCGTCCGGATGGAACTTCACCAGGATCTCACCAACTAGCCCGACCTGGGGCTTACGAGGAATATCGAGCATCTCGAACTCGTCAAACTCAGAAACGCACCAGTTCACCAGCTTCTTGAACGAGAGGTGTCCGCGCCACTCGTCTGAGTAGCCACCGTTTACCAGCCAGTCTGTGCACAGCTTGTTCCAACGCTCGTACAGCGCCATCGCCGAGCCGGGGACAGCCTCGTAGGGGCGGATCCTCAACAGCATCGACTGCAGCATGTCGCCGAGCACGATCGACTGAATGCCACGGTGGATGGTCGGCAGTTTGGGATTGAATCCGGGGTTGTCCTCAAGACCCTGAACTGACGCGGTAACAACCGGAACCTGCGGATAGCCAGCGTCGCGCAGTCCTTTACGCAACAGGGCGGCATAGTTGGTTGCCCGGCACATCCCACCCGTCTGGGTGATCACAACTGCGGTCCGGTCAGGGTTGGATCGGCCCGCGATGAACTCGTCGATCAACTGTCCAATGACGACGATCGCTGGGTAACAGGAATCGTTATTGACGAACTTCAGTCCCGTCTCCATGGTCTCGCTGTTGGTGTGTTCCAAGACGCGGACGTTGAATCCGGCGTTCCGTAGAACAGGCTGAAGCAGGCGGAACTGGATCGGGGCCATTTGAGGGGCAAGGATTTCCCATCCCTCCTCGCGCATCTCCTTAGTGAACGAGACGCGAGGTTGGATGTGTCCGGCCTTGGTCTCACGTGTTTCCTCGTCCGCGGCGCGCCCCGAAGGATCAACAACTCCGGCGGTCTCGACGTGCTCCGAAACGACGCTCGCGCGCTCAGCTACCGCCGACTGCAACGAACGGAGTCGAATTCGCGCGGCACCAAGGTTCGAGACCTCGTCGATCTTTAGGACGGTATGAACGTCACCGCGCCCCTCAAGAATCTCCTGTACCTGGTCTGCGGTGATTGCGTCGACGCCACAGCCGAAAGAGTTCAGCTGAACCATTTGAAGGTCCGGTTCGTCGCCGACCCGCGCCGCCGCCTCGTACAGGCGCGAGTGGTATGACCACTGGTCGCGGACCCGCAGCGGGCGCTCCAAGCGGCCATCGGCAACGCAGTCTTCGGTGAGCACGCCCATTCCTAAGCCGTTAACCAGTTCAGGGATGCCGTGGTTGATCTCGGGGTCCAGATGATAGGGGCGCCCGGCGAGGACGACCCCCTTGATCCCCTTGTCCTTCATCCAGCCCATGTACTCATTGCCCTTCTCACGGATCTCCCGCTTGACGGACGCGTCTTCCTCCCAAGCTTTGTCGAGGGCGCGCTGCATCTCCTCGACCGGAATCTCCCACTTAGAGAAAGCATCGGCCAAGTGGGCCGCAAGGTACTCTCGGTTTCCCAGATTGACGAACGGCGCGATCAAGGTTGCCTCATCACCGGCGAATTGCTCCATGTTGTTCCGGATCACCTCCGGATATGTCGCAACGACGGGGCAGTTGAAGTGGTTGTCGGCGCCCTCAAACTCGGTCTGTTCGAAGCTGACACACGGGTAGAAGATCGTGGTCACGCCCTTCTCAATGAGGGATTCGATGTGACCGTGGACCAGCTTTGCCGGGTAGCAGACGTTCTCCGAGGGGATGGATTCCATGCCCTTCTCAAAGAGGTCGTGATCCGAGCGTCCAGAGATCATGACGCGGAAGCCCAGCTCTGTTAGTACCGTGAACCAGAACGGGTAGTTCTCGTACATGTTGAGCACACGAGGAATACCGATGTCGCCACGGAAGGCCTTGGCTTCTGTTAGTCGGCGATAACCGAACATGCGCTTGTACTTCCAGTCGTACATGTTGGGCAGTTCGGATTTCTTTGGAACCCGCTCAAGCGAGGCGCCACGGTCACAGCGGTTGCCAGAAACGTTGCGCTCACCGTTAGAGAAGGTGGAGATGGTCATCTGGCAGTGGTTCTGGCACAGGCGGCAGGTTTTGCGCGTTGTCTCGACACTGAAGTTTTCAAGATCGGACAGTTGGGCGAGGGCGCTTTCGCCGCCCTCGTCGTGCATCTTTGCGGTCAGCGCTGCCCCGTAGGCACCCATGAGGCCAGCGAGGGAGGGGCGAACAACTTCGCGTTCGGTCAGCAACTCAAATGCGCGCAGTACCGAGTCGTTGAGGAATGTCCCACCCTGAACCACGACTTTTTCGCCGAGGTCTGAAGGGTCCTTGAGCTTGATGACCTTGTATAGGGCGTTGCGAACCACTGAGTAGGACAGGCCCGCGGCGATGTCGCGGACGTTAGCGCCCTCCTTCTGAGCCTGTTTGACCGAGGAGTTCATGAAAACGGTGCAACGGGTGCCGAGGTCAACCGGTGAACTGGACTCCATCGCCAGACCAGCAAACGAGCGGACATCGGTCCCCATCGTCGTGGCGAATGTCTGGAGGAATGAACCACAGCCCGAAGAGCAGGCCTCGTTCACCGAGATTGAGTCAACTGCGCGGTCGCGGATGCGCAGGTACTTCATGTCCTGCCCGCCAATGTCAATCACCGAGGTGACGCCGGGCATCATATGGTCGGCGGCTCGGAAGTGAGCCATGGTCTCGACAATGCCCTCGTCCATCGACAACGCGGCGGCGACTAGGGCTTCGCCGTATCCGGTCGAGCAGGCACGACCGATGGTTGCGGTTTCGGGAAGCTCAGTGCGAACTCGCTTCAGAATATCGACTGCAGCCTGGACGGGATCGCCCTCATTTGGAGCGTAGTGGGAGAAGACAACGCGATCCTCTGAATCCAGGATCACTGCCTTGATCGTCGTTGAACCCGCGTCGATGCCAAGCCAGCATCGACCCTTGGCCTCGGAGATTGGAATGACGGGAACGGTCGCGCGAGCATGCCTCTGGACGAACTCTTCCTTATCGGCCTCGCTAGCGAAGAGCGGCTTCATCCGCTTCGAGTCGGAGTCGATAGTTGCGGTGGCAAGCCGATCAGCCAGGGTGGCGACCGACTGAGGTCCGTCGCCCAGGGCGGTGCGGCGAGCCGAGGCAGCAGACAGAGCCGCGCCGACGGCCACGTACAGCTGAGCGTTCTCAGGGGTGATGAAGTTTTCGGCCTTCGTCAGGAGATTCACGTAAGCCTGGCGTAACTCCGGCAGAAAGTGGAGGGGGCCGCCCAGAAAAATTACGTTACCGCGCACGGGGCGGCCGTTGGCGAGTCCCGCGATGGTCTGCGTGGCGACGGCGGCAAAGATCGACGCGGCTAGATCCTCGTGCGCCGCCCCCTGATTAATGAGGGGTTGCAGATCAGACTTAGCAAAGACGCCACAGCGGGAGGCGATGGGGTAGAGCTGAGTGTGCTTCGCGGCCAGCTCGTTGAGGCCGGTCGGGTCGGTGTGAAGCAGAGTGGCCATCTGGTCAATGAACGCTCCGGTTCCACCGGCGCAGGTGCCGTTCATTCGCTGTTCGGGAGTCGGGTGAAGGTAGGTGATCTTTGCGTCTTCACCACCCAGCTCAATGACGACGTCAGCCTCAGGGTGTAGCAACTGGACCGCTTCGGTGCCAGCGATGACCTCTTGAACGAAAGGGATCCGCATCGCTGACGCCAATGACATGCCGGCAGAACCGGTGACTGCGGCTTCAACCACTTCATCGGGGAACTGCTCCGAAATCTCCTCGAGCAAGTCCAGAAGCTCGCCGCGGACATCGGCATTGTGTCTGCGGTAGTCAGAGAAGACTATCCGCCCCGAATCCATTAGGACGGCTTTTACAGTCGTCGATCCGATGTCGAGGCCCAGCTGGACCGTGTAACTGCCATGTGACACGCGAAACTCCTACAAATGCTGCGATTACACGCAAGCCTAGGGACCATCGGCCGGTAATTTCCAGTAGAGATAAATTAGGATGGAGCTGTGAAATCAGATGACCAAAACTCCGCAGAACTACAACAAGAACAGCGGGCTTCTTTATCTGGGACCGAAGTCCCAAGTGAAGAAAACCGTTCAAATGACGGGATCCGTGGGCCATCCGCCAAACGCGGGGAGGTTAGGGAGCGCATCATTTCTGTGGCGCGTCAGCATTTCCTGAGAGATGGATACGACGCGACGACGATGTCTGCTATTGCGAAGGAGGCGGGCTGCACTCCCGCCATGGTCACCTATTACTTCGAGTCAAAGCAGCGGCTATTCCGCGAGTGCCTCGACCTACCGATCGACCCGACAGAGTTGGTTTTGGGAACCATACTTGAGGGAAAGGAGGGCGCAGGTGAACGGATCGCGCGCCGCTCGCTCGCACTCTATGAGGACACTCTGACAGCCGACACCATGATTGCTCTGGCGTCCGCGCTCTTGACCGATGCAGCCACTAGTCAGCGTTTTCGCAACTATTTCCGTAATGACATTCTGAAGACGGCCGAGAAAGAACTCGGGATGGACGCCGAACTGGCAGAGGAGATCGAGTTAGCCATGGCCACGATGTTCGGCATAGTCACCATGCGCTACATAGTCAGGTTGGAACCTATCGCCTCAATGCCGAGGGAACGGCTGGTGAGGGAGATAGCGCCGATCGTTCAGAACAGGCTTGATCGGGCGTTCGCCAGGAAGCAGCTCAGGGAATCGAGGACGAGACGAAACCCAGGGTAAGGTGGCGTGCTGGAGAGGTAGATCTTGCCAGGCCGGGGGTGAGAGCGGCGCAAAGAGCGTCTCGTTTGCGCACCTAGGCAGACATGTTTCTCGTGGCCTCTAAGGCGAACCGACCGGCACCTGTGTTAGGTGCTCCTTAACGGCTATGCCAGTTCCTCCCGCAACTCCTCGATCTCTCGCAGCCACATCTTTGACAGTGCGTCCGAGGGCATCCGCCAGTCACCCCTCGGAGAGAGCGAACCGGCACCAATAACCTTTGGAGCGTTCGGAACTGCGGTCCGTTTGTACTGGTTGGCGAAGAAGCGGCGGTGGAACACCTCAAGCCAGTGCAGAATCTCCTCGTCCGTGTATTTCTCGCCCCAGGCGAGCGCTTGCAGGTAGGCAATCCTCTTCGGAGTCAATCCAGCCTTGAGAATCCAGTACAGGGTGAAATCCTGCAGTTCATATGGGCCAATGACGGCCTGCGTCGACTGCGCCTGACCGTCCTCGCCTGAGGGGATGAGTTCGGGCGAGATCTCGGTTCCCAGAATCGATTCGAGAACTTCCGTGGTCCCGGCCGCAAACTCCTGATTGTGTGCCACCCAACGGATCAGGTGCTGGATCATCGTCTTCGGCAAACCAGCGTTTACACCGTAGTGGCTCATCTGGTCGCCAACGCCGTAGGTACACCATCCCAGTGCCAGTTCAGACAGGTCGCCGGTGCCGACAACGAACCCGCCCTGTTGGCCGGCGAGTCGGAACAGGTAGTCAGTTCGCAACCCGGCCTGGACATTCTCAAAGGTCACGTCGTAAACCGGCTCGCCCTTGCCGTAGGGATGCCCCATCGCTGAGAGCATTTCCTTAGCCGCCGGACGGATGTCGAGCTCGTGGAATGTCACTCCGAGCGCCTTGCACAGCGTCTCCGCGTTCTCGCGGGTCCGTGACGAGGTGCCGAATCCGGGCATCGTATAGCCGATAATGTCGGTTCGCGGCCGCCCAAGTGAGTCCATCGCCTTGGCACAAACAAGCAAAGCCAGTGTCGAATCCAGTCCACCGGAGACTCCGATTATCAGCTTTGGCTCACCAATCGACACCATGCGACGCTCAAGTGCGCTGGACTGGATGTTGAAGGCCTCGTAGCAGTCCTCATCCAGGGCGCTCTGGTCATCGGGGACAAAGGGGAACTGTGCCAGCGGGCGAAGCAGTTCGGTGGACGTCGCCGCTGTGGCCTGGGCGCCCATGGTGGTTTGGACCACGACCCCGGTTCCCACATCGAGTTTCTGCGCATTGTCGGCAAACGAAGTCTGCTGCAATCTTACGAACTCCAGTAGTCGCAGATCGACATCCGCTACCGTGATCGTCGTTTCCTCGGTGAAACGAGGTCCGGCGGCCAACTTCTGGCCGTTCTCGTAAATGAGGGACTGCCCGTCCCACGACAGGTCATTCGAGGATTCTCCGAATCCTGCAGCCGTGTAGATGTAGGCACTAACAGTCGCTGAAGACTGCGCCTTGACCAGCTCTTCCCGCCTGCGCGCGCGGCCAACAGTCACGGGTGAGGCAGAGAGGTTCGCGATCACTGTCGCTCCCCGAAGCGCCGCGATGGATGAGGGAGGGACCGGCACCCAGACGTCCTCGCAGATATCGATCGCCACCTGCATTCCCGGAACGTCCGTTACATCAACCCTGAACTGGCCGAACGGAATCAGCTGGGACACGTCCCTGGCTGGTTCCGAGGTTCGCCGATTCCCTAGGCGCGAATCTTCCGGTTCGCGGTCTGCCATCGAAACGAAGAACTCGCCGCCTGCTGGCACTTCCTTCAAACCTGAATCCCAGCTAAGCCAGCGGACTTCGTCATCCAGTAGTAATGCAGGGGTGGTGGAGAAGTGTCGCTTCTCGTAGAACTCCCTGTACGAGGCGAGGTGTTCCTTCGGCTGCACGCCGAGGACCCGTCCGCGATGAATCACCACCGCGCAGTTATACAGTGCGTTCGCGAACTCAAGCGGGGCTCCGACCAGAAGGATTGCTGTCATCTCACGGCTGGCGGTCACGATGGTTTCAATGCCCCGGATCGCTCCGCGCAGTAGTTCACGCTGGGTCAGTAGGTCATCGAGGGAGTATCCGGTAACGCACATCTCGGGAAAGACAACCAGGCCTACGCCCTGCTCGTCGCACCGATGTGCGGCGTCAATGATCGAGCGGGCGTTTGCTTCCGGATCGGCGAGCGCGACGGGCAGGCTGACGGCGGCGACCCGCACGAAGCCCTGATCGTAGATTGACTGTTCGCGAAGCGTGTTCATAGACGTACTAAACGACGGTCATGGCCTGGACTGCGATTGCCAGTTCCTCGTTCGTGGGAACAACCATAATCCGGCAAGCGCTCCCGCGCTTCGAGATAGTGATCGCGTCGCGGGGGCGCTGATTGTTGGCCTCATTATCGATGAGAACCCCCAGAGGCTCCAGACGTTTGCAGATCTCTCGGCGCATTTCGATGTCATTTTCGCCGATACCAGCGGTGAACGAGATGACGTCAACTCCACCCATTTCGGCGGTGTAGGCGCCAATGTACTTGACGATACGGTTGATGTAGACGTCGAGCGCCTCGCGAGCCCGCTTGCGGGCCGAATCGTTGCCAGACTTGGCGATCTCGCGGACCTCGCGCATGTCATTGTCGCCCGCGAGACCCTTCAGGCCGGACTTGCGGTTGAGAAGCTCATCGACCTGCTCATACGTGAAGCCACCGACCCGTTGGAGGTGGATGACGACGGCCGGATCAATGTCGCCTGAACGAGTGCCCATAACCAGGCCCTCCAGGGGAGTTAGGCCCATGGAGGTGTCGATTGCGTGACTGCCGACAATCGCGGAGGCAGACGCGCCGTTTCCGAGGTGGAGGACGATCTGCTTCAGTTCCTTGTCCCCAAGAATCTCCGAAACACGCTTGGAAACGAACTGGTGAGAGGTCCCATGAGCACCGTAGCGACGAATCGAATAACGCTCGGCCACCTCACGGTCGATGGCGTAAAGCGCTGATTGAGAGGGGAGATCCTGGAAAAAGGCGGTATCGAAAACCGCGACCTGGGGGATGTCGGGCAACAGGCTCTCTGCCACCTTGATCCCGACCAGGGCTGAGGGGTTGTGAAGCGGTGCCAAAGCTGAGAGCTCGTCGATGAGGCGTTCCACTCGCTCATCAACCAGTGCGGGTCCGGAGAAGTAGCGACCACCCTGAACAATTCGGTGGCCGACGGCGGCAATATGTGCCTCAGCCAGGGTCGGCCCGACCTCATCGAATAGGTCCAGCACCATTTTCAAGCCGGCGGCGTGATCCGGGATCGGCTCGTTGATGTCAACTTCTTTGACGGAGTAGCGGTGGTGGATGTGGCCCATCGGTTCGCCGATGCGTTCGACGATTCCGCTGGCCAGGTTGTGGCCACTGGCCGGATCAACCAGCTGATACTTGATAGAGGACGAACCGGAGTTAATTACCAGTACTGTCTGGGGCATTACTATTTCTCGCCTTCGGCTTGGATCGCCGTGATGACGACCGTGTTGATGATGTCCTCTACCAGGGCACCGCGGGAAAGGTCATTGACCGGCTTGTTCAGTCCCTGAAGAATCGGCCCGACCGCAACTGCCCCAGAAGAGCGCTGAACCGCCTTGTATCCGATGTTCCCGGCATCAAGGCTGGGGAAGATTAGGACGTTGGCCTGACCTGCGACATCCGAGTCGGGGGCCTTCTGCTTTCCAACTGTTGGATCAACGGCAGCGTCGTACTGAATGGGGCCTTCGACGGCCAGAGCCGGAGCGTCCTCACGGACCTTTTTCACGGCACTGGTGACCATGTCAACGGACGGGCCCATGCCGGATGTCCCAGTGGAGTATGAGAGCAGGGCGACCTTTGGGTCGATTCCAAACTGGCGTGCGGTATTGGCACTGCTAATTGCAATCTGGGCAAGCTGGTCTGAGGTGGGGGCAACCACCACGGCGCAGTCGGCCATGACTAGGACCCTGTCGGCCATGAGCATCAGGAACACTGACGAGACCATCCCAGCACCGGGAGCGGTCTTGATGATTTGGAAGGCAGGGCGAATGGTGTCAGCGGTGGTATGGGTCGCACCCGAAACCATTCCATCGGCATCGCCCATCTGCACCATCATCGTTGCGAAGTAGGTCGGCTGAGCAACCAGTTCGGCAGCTTGCTCCAGGGTCATTCCTTTTGAGGCACGGATCTTCGCAAGTTCTTCCGCGTACTTTGGAGCCAGCTCCGGGTCAGAGGTGGGGATGATCCTCGCTCCGTCGATCGAGGCTCCGGCCTCTGCCGCCTTGGCGCGAACTGACTCAGGATCACCGACCAGGATGATGTCGGCGACGCCCTGAGCAAGGAGCTCTTCGGTTGCTTTGAGAATGCGGGGCTCCTCGCCCTCAGGGAGGACGATCCGCCTGCGGTTCGCGGCCGCGCGAGCCAAAAGGTTGGCTTTAAACGCGACGGGGGTGAGCGCAGTCGACTTGGTGGCCAACAGTGCAGTGACGTCCGCCGACGAAAGCGGGGAAGACAGAACCGGCACGGCCGCCTCCACCTGGACTCCACGAACTCCGGCCACGACTACGCCTGCCACTGTCGCATGGTTGTCGGCAGCGCGAGTCAGGAACGACTCGACGTCCGCTTTGATCAGGTCCGCGCTCATGCCGGAGGCATCCAGGGCATAGAGAACGCTGAGACCCGAGTCCGCAGCAACAGTTAGGTTCCAGCCAAGAAGATCGAAACTGGGGGCCGGAACCTCTGGCAGGGCCTTCACCAGCACGATGCCTTCACCGGAGGAACGAAGACTGATGGCCTCCTCGGTTGATGCCGCTTCGGGGTTCTGGAGCACCGTCGTCGCTGCCACGTCGTCTGCGATATCACGGAGTTGCAGGGAATCGCTCCCAACGTTTCCGGTGCTATCCACGTTCTCAAGCTGAAGTGTCTGAGCCGATAGTCCCTCGGTAAGATTTGACTTCACTTCTTCATAGACGCGGTCAATCACCGTAGAAGTGCCACTACCGATCACCATTAGTCGATTCGACAAGTTCTCATCCTTTGAGTTAGCAGCCGCCTGTTAGCCGGGACTTTGGACACTTATCAGCGTAGCCGAGTCATCTGGCCCACAAATGTTCAAATCGTTACGTTCCAGGTTCGTTTGGACACACTGCCAGTGATAGCCTTGCGGACATGTCTCAAGTGAAATGAAACCGCGCGAAGTGCATTAGCCCAGGTCAGAGTCCTGGAATTACCCTTCGCGGTCCGGTGGGCCCGCCGCGTTGCCCCTTCATCCCCGCGGCGATTGCGCACGCGCGCAACTATCGTGAGACACAGTTCAAAGGCAAGAATCTTGAGTAATACAACTACGCCTAATAGTCAGTCCAATCCAAAGGACACCCCGGGAGGAATTCCGGACACCGCGGCCGCTCAGCGGGCTGCCACCGAGGAGACCCTCGGGTTTCTTCGCTCTCGGGCAGACGAACTCGACACGACTCTTCCACCGCTGGGTAAAACGCCCCGACGCTGGCTGAAGATGCTCCAGGCTCCCACCGGGAAAGCCGACCATCTGGGCGAAACCCCCTGGGAGTTCCTGAAGGGCGTCGTTCGAACCTGCCGGGGGCCCATCGTCTTCCAGACGACGATGCTGACGATTAACGCGATCGCAGCCACCTTCCTAAACGTCGTCGTCGGTCGGGCCGTCGACGCGGGCATCGACAGTGGGCTCAACGTCCGCGTCTGGCAGTGGGTTGGTGTGTTCGTCCTGCTCGTTGCAACTCTTGCGATCACCAACGGCCTGAACCAGGTCGCGGAGATTTCGGCTTGGCTCAAGGGGGCGCTCGGTGCCTCTCGTACCGTCGCTCACCGCGTTGCCCGAGCCGGTCGTTCGGCCAAACAGGACAAACCTGCCGGTGACGTCGTCACCGCCATCCTCAACGACTCAGATCACCTCGGTGCTTTCGTCGTGTTCGTTTCTGAGGTTATTGCCGCCCTGGTCTCGTTCGTCGCCGTTGCGGTGATCATGCTGACCATTTCACCCGGGCTGGGACTGGTGATCATCATTGGCTTCCCACTGGCGATTCTCGCAGTTACAGCTTTGGCGGGACCCATTCAGAAGAAGCTGGCCGTTCAGCGTGAGGAACAGGGCAAGCTCACCACCATCTCCACTGATGCGGTTGTCGGATTGCGTGTCTTGCGAGGAATCGGTGGCGAGGATTACTACAACGCCCGCTACAAGGAACAGTCCGGGAAGGTGAAGGCGGCCGCGATCCGCGTCGCCTCGAACCAGGCACTTCTTGCGGTCATGCGGTCCTCCGTTCCAATGCTGTTCCTGGCGGTTGTGGCCGGCTTCGGCTCGATGATGGTTTTCGAGGGAAAGATGACCCCCGGGGATCTACTCACTTTCGCGGGGCTCACCGCTTTCCTTGCGAATCCGCTCAATGTTGCTGCATGGGCCGCGCAGATCGGCACCCGCGCTTGGGTTGGGGTGAAGAAGCTGGCTGAATTCAATGCGCTTCAACCCCCTGTCGGCGCCGCCTATGCAGAGGACAACGCGGCCTCAGACACCGCAGTACGGGATGTCAACCAGGTGTTCGCTGAGGCGGCGGAGCAGGTGATCGAAGCTTCCGGTGAGCCGCTCCCCACCGCGGGAGATCCTGGGTCCGTCATTGCGGAAGACCTTGGTGGCCTCCCACTTGAGGACTCGGAATCTGGCATTACTGTCCGTCCAGGCGTGCTGACTGCTCTGGTTGCCCCGTCCCCGGACCCCTCGGCCCAGATCGCCAAACGGATGGCCCGCGTCGACGATGAGTACGAGGCGAAGGCCGGTGGAGTTGACCTCCGCACGCTCCCACTCGAGACCGTTCGACGAGGGATTCTTCTTGTCGAAGCTGACGCACAGTTATTCCGCGGCACCCTCCACTCCGGACTTCGAGCGTCAGCGGCGGTCGACCCGCCATCCAGAGGCGTTACTGAACTGGTTTACCGAGAGCACCTCGAAGAGGCCGCCCGGCAGGAGGGCACTTTGTTCCGTGCCGACCGCGTTCCGGATGACCCTCGTCTGGCACACGCAATGCACGTTGCCGACGCGCCCGACGTGCTCGACTCGCTGGCAGGAGGCATGGCGGGTTGGCTCACCGAGAGGGGCAGGAATCTCTCGGGCGGGCAACGACAACGAGTCGCCCTCGCCCGCGCCGTGTACGCGGACGCCCCGGTTCTGATCGCGATTGAGCCGACCTCGGCGGTTGACTCACACACGGAGGAACGCATCTCCTCGCGCATTCGCGATGAGAGACGCGGAAAAACAACCGTTGTGGTCACCGCCTCCCCGCTGTGGCTTGAGAAGTGTGACGAGATTGTTGTGATGGACGAGGAGGGTCGGGAGGTCGCTCGCGGCAGTCACTCCGCCTTGCGGTCCGCAGCGGAGGCCGGCGATCCCGGAGCCCAGTTATATCGAAGAATCGTCGGGCGAGAGGCAGGTGAAGAGCATGAAGCTCCCCGTGGCTAGTGGCCGCCAGATTCTGGCGCAGCTTGCACTGATAATTCGCCACCACAAGGGGATCTTCACCCTGGTGGTGCTACTTCAGGTTGGTTCCGCTCTGACGGGCGTTGGCATCCCGTGGATCGTCAACTTTGCGCTGAAACGCATCGGCGAGGGGACGACTGCGAAGTTCATCGGCAACCTAATCGTTGTCGCTCTGGTGCTGGTGGTGATCGGAGCAATCCTGGCGTACCTGGCCGAGTACTTCTCAAAGATCATGGGTGAGAGGATCTTCGCCCAGTTGCGCGAGTCGCTGGTGGATGAGGTAACGCACCTTCCGCTTTCGACCGTTGAAGAGGCGGGAACCGGAGACCTGCTTGGTCGCACCACCCGTGATATTGAGCAGGTTCAGTTCATGGTGAGAAACGGCATCAGCGCCATCCTCATCCTGAGCACCACAATCGTTGTCACGATTGGGGCAGCAGTGATCATGTCGCCGATCCTTTCTCTTGCGATGTTTCTTCCGTACCTCCCGATTTACCTGGTCATGCGCTGGTATCTTCCACGGACCATCCCGGCGTACCGGGCTCAGGCTAGTGCTTGGGCCAGGATGTCGGGAACCATTACTGAGACCATTGAGAACGCTGAGACGGTCGACGCGCTCAACCTTGAGTCACTCCGGAACCGCAGGATTGACGAGGCAATCCGCGAGGTTTGGCGTCTTGAGCGCTACACCGCGTGGCAGCGAATGTTCTTGATGCTCGGTTTGGAAGCCTCGGTCAATCTCCCGGTTGTCGTGGTGCTCCTCTTCGGGGCACATCTGATGGGCCAGGGTGTTGTCATTGACGCGCAGGTGGTCGGGGTTGCCTTGTTCGCCCTGCAGATTCGCGGTCCGATCTGGAACTTTACCTTCTGGATTGATGAGATGCAGTCGGCGCAGGCAGCACTCTCACGTATCTTCGGCGTGTTCCTGGTTGAGAATGATCGCGAACCGACCGGCGAACATCCGGAGTCCAGCGAGATGATCGCTCAGGATGTGCGGTACGCGTACCGCACAGGCAAGGACGTACTGCACGGGGTGAACCTTGATCTGGTTCCGGGGGAGACACTAGCAATGGTCGGTCCTTCCGGTGCAGGTAAGTCGACCTTCGGCCGAATGATCGCGGGCATTCACCCTCCAACCGGCGGATCGGTGAAGGTTGGTGGAATCAACCTGGTCGATTTGACGGAGGAGGAACTTCAGCGCCAGGTCATCCTTGTTTCCCAAGAGCACCATGTCTTCGTGGGAACCATTGCTGACAACATGCGACTGGCGAAAGAAGACTCGACTGATGAGCAGATGAACGCGGCACTGGCAGCAGTGGGGGCTTCGTCGTGGGTGGATGAGCTTCCGAAGGGACTGGAAACCGAGGTTGGTGCTGGTGGCCTGGCTCTGTCCCCGGCGCAGGCTCAGCAGCTGGCGCTCGCTCGCATTGTCCTGATGGATCCACACACGCTGGTTCTTGACGAGGCAACCTCGCTGATGGATCCGACCGCTGCGCGTTCGCTTGAGCGTTCCCTGGCAAAGGTTCTTTACGGGCGAACCGTGGTGGCGATCGCGCATCGCCTCTACACTGCCCAGGACGCCGACAGGGTCGCGGTCATGATTGATGGCAACCTCGCTGAACTTGGCAGTCACGACGAACTGGTTGAGCATGGCGGTGAGTACGCCTCGCTGTGGGAGTCGTGGCAGAAGAGCTAGTGTCTCCCAAATCTCTGCTCGCTGTGGTGACCGGGAAATCCTCGCCTGAGCACAGATTTAGGAGTCACACCCTAGGCATTAGAATCGTCCCGAGTCCGGGTTGGTCCCGGGCCCGGGAAGATTACTAAAATGCGCAGATTCACCCAGGCAAAGAAACTGAGGAACGTCAGGTACGACGTTCGCGGACCGATTCTGGAAGAAGCCGAGCGTCTTGAGGCCCAGGGACATCGAATCCTCAAGCTCAACATCGGTAATCCGGCTCCGTTTGGCTTTGAGGCACCCGCAGCTATTCAGGCCGACGTGATGCAGCATCTTCCCCACGCCCAGGGCTACTCCGATTCGAAGGGCATCTACTCGGCCCGTACCGCGATCGCCCAGTACTACCAGAGCCACGGGCTCAGGGATGCGCACGTTGACGACATTTATGTCGGCAACGGTGTCTCAGAGCTGATTTCTATGAGTCTGCAGACTTTCGTCGATCCCGGCAACGAGATTTTGGTTCCTGCACCCGATTACCCTCTTTGGACGGGAGCGGTGACCATGGCTGGAGGAACTCCGGTCCACTACCTGTGCGATGAGTCCAACGGCTGGGCACCCGATCTTGAGGACATCGAATCAAAGATCACCGACAACACGTACGGCCTGGTGCTTATCAACCCAAACAACCCGACCGGAGCCGTCTACTCGGAAGAGATCGTCAAAGGTCTAGTCGATATCGCACGTCGTCACGACCTAGTCCTCTTTTCTGACGAAATATACGAGAAGATTCTGTTCAACGGTGCCAAACACCATCACACCGCGACCTACGCCGGTGACGACGTGCTTTGCCTGACCTTCTCTGGTCTTTCAAAGGCCTACAGAGTTTGTGGATACCGCTCGGGGTGGATGATGATAACCGGCCCGAAGTATCGTGCGACAGACTTCATTGAGGGCCTGACGTTGATGGCCAACATGCGTATGTGTGCGAACGTTCCTGCCCAGCATGCGATCCAAACAGCTTTGGGTGGTTACCAGTCGATTGACGAGTACATCGTCCCCGGTGGCCGGTTCTACGAGCAGGCGATGCTGGCAGACAGGCTGCTGAACGAGATCCCCGGTGTCAGCTCGGTTCGTCCAGAGGGAGCCCTCTACTGCTTCCCGCGTCTGGACCCGGAGGTCTATCCGATCGAGGATGACCAACAGTTCGTAATCGAGCTACTGCGCGCGAAACACATTCTGGTTACCCACGGAACGGGATTCAACTGGCCCAATCCTGACCACTTCCGCCTGGTGACGCTTCCCAACGTCGAGATGCTCGAGGAAGCTATCGGGCGAATGGGAGAGTTCTTCGCAGAGTACCGGGATAAGCACGCCGCCTACGATCGATAGACGCTGATCTCGGCTCGCTTGGATGCCGGATAGGATGAGGCCGTGACTTCTACTCCATCCCCAGTTCTTGTTGTGGACTTTGGTGCTCAATACGCTCAACTTATCGCCCGGCGCGTTCGCGAGGCTGGCTTCTATTCCGAGGTGATTCCGCATTCGCTCGGGGTGGAGGCGATCCTGAAGAAGAATCCCGCCGCGGTGATTCTCTCCGGTGGACCCTCATCCGTATGGGAAGAGGGTGCCCCTCGCATTGACGTTGCGGCGCTAGTCGGCAGGGTTCCGATCCTCGGCATCTGTTACGGCTGCCAGTTGATCGCTCAGGAACTTGGAGGAACGGTCCGCCAAACTGACGTGCGTGAGTTTGGTTCAACAGAACTCCGTCGCGCGGTCGAGGTTCCCTCGCTCCTTCTGGATGGGACCCCGGATCTGCAGAGCGTCTGGATGAGTCACACTGACCGGATCGAGGGCGTACCCGCGAACTTCGCTGTCACATCCGCAACCGAGAAGGCGCCTGTTGCCTCGATTGAGGATCCCGAGCGCGGAGTCTACGGCGTGCAGTGGCACCCGGAGGTCAAGCACAGCGAATACGGCCAGAAAGTGCTTGAGAACTTCCTGCGAGATGGCGCAGGTCTCACCCCGACCTGGAACACTGAGAACATTGCGCACGATCTGATCGAGCAGGTCCGTGAACAGGTCGGTGACGGACGGGTCCTGTGTGCGCTGTCCGGCGGGGTTGACTCTTCGGTTGCCGCCGCTCTGATCCACCGCGCTGTCGGCGACCGCCTCACCTGTGTCTTTGTTGACCACGGCCTGCTACGCGCGGGGGAGCGCGAGCAGGTTGAGCGTGATTACGCGGGGAACCTGGGGATTCGGCTGGTTGTTATCGATGCCTCCGACCGGTTCCTTGACGCACTGGCAGGGGTCACCGACCCTGAGACCAAGCGAAAGATCATTGGCACCGAGTTCATCCGCGTGTTTGAGGAGGCCGCCTCGGACCTGGTGGCCGAAGCCGCTTCTGAGGGTGCCACGATTGATTTCCTTGCTCAGGGAACGCTGTACCCCGATGTTGTTGAGTCTGGTGGTGGTGACGGCACCGCCAACATCAAGAGCCACCATAACGTCGGTGGGTTACCCGAGGACCTGGAGTTCAAACTGGTCGAACCGCTTCGCCTGCTGTTCAAGGATGAGGTTCGTGAACTGGGTCGAATCCTGGACGTTCCCGAAGTCATCGTCTCGCGCCAACCGTTCCCGGGCCCAGGACTCGGAGTTCGTGTCGTTGGCGAACTGACCCGCGAGAACCTTGCGACGCTACGTGCCGCCGACCTGATTGTTCGTGAGGAACTGACCGCCGCGGGCTTGGACAGTGCGATTTGGCAGTGCCCGGTGGTGCTGCTTGCCGATGTTCGTTCCGTTGGGGTTCAAGGCGACGGTCGAACCTACGGTCATCCGATAGTGCTGCGCCCGGTCACCTCTGAGGACGCGATGACCGCTGACTGGGTCAGGTTGCCTTATGACCTGCTCGCCAAAATCTCAAACCGGATAACCAACGAAGTTCCCGAGGTCAATCGTGTGGTCTTGGATGTCACGTCCAAACCCCCGGGGACCATCGAGTGGGAATAGAATTCTCCCATGGGTAAGAAGAGTCGTGAATGGCCGCCACTTTGCGAGCCTTTGCCAGCCGAGGTGATGGATAATCATACCCACCTGCCGGTGCACGAGGGCGAGATCCCGAACGCTCAAGGCTTCAAGATGCCCCTGGAGCAGCAGCTCGACAACGCCGGGCGGGTTGGGGTTAGCCGACTGATTACGGTCGGCTGTTCTCTGCCCGACATCGACCCAACACTCGATTTGGCGCACCAGTGGCCTCAGGTTAAGGCTGCGATCGCGATTCACCCGAACGAGGCTGCACTGCACGCGGGATTCACCCAGAAGTCTCCCGATGGTTTTGTTCACGAGCTTGAGGAACACCATGTTCCGCTGGTTGCTGCGCTAGAACTTGTTTCTGAGGCGCTCCGTGATCCAGAGGTGGTCGCCGTGGGAGAGACCGGACTTGATTACTTCAGGACTGGTCCGAAGGGGCGTGAGGCGCAGCGTGAGTCCTTCGAGATTCACCTGGAGATGGCGCGCGCCTATGGGCTACCTCTTCAGATCCATGATCGCGAAGCTCATGCGGACACTCTTGCGGTGTTGCACGCGGCCGCCTGGTCCAGCCAGCAGATCGTTTTCCATTGCTTTTCGGGAGACGCCGCGATGGCAGAGGAACTAGCAAAGAATGATTGGTACGCCTCGTTCGGCGGTTCTCTGACCTATCCGGCAAACGGCGACTTGCGTGAGGCGCTCAAGACGATGCCGCACGAACTGGTCCTCGTTGAAACGGACGCTCCGTACCTGACGCCGGTTCCGTACAGGGGTTGTCCGAATGCCTCGTACGTCATGCCCTATACCGTGCGCGCAATAGCGGAACTGTGGGGCGAGAGCCTAGAACAAACTTGCCGCACCCTAATGCGGAACTCGAGGAACCTCTACGGCACCTGGTGAGTCTTTGTCAGGAGACCCCGAGGAACTTTGAGAGCGCTAGGGCCGAACACCCGAGGAAGACCAGGTCTTCGCTCCTCGAACTGACGCGCACGACCAGGTCCGGATAGTAGCCGGGCAGGGTTCGGCGATTGATCACTTCTGCAGTAACGGAAGCGAGGGTGTCGTTGGCGACCTCGGGTGGGCCCGCGATAACAATCTCGGAAAGATCGAGTGCGGCGACCAGCGCCGCGAGGTTTACCCCTAAGAGCCTTCCTGCGTTACGAAGAATCTGCTCGCGTTCTTCAGCGTTCTTGCCGTACCAATGTGCTTCCAGCGCTCGCAGAGACAGCCAGTGCTCCAGGGTGTAGTCGAAGTTGTAGGGGGAGTCAAAACCATCCTCGGTCCCCACCATGACCAGACCGATTTCGCCCGAGGAATCATTGGTCCCGCGGATCAGGGACCCGCCCAGCATGATTCCGGCTCCGATGCCGTGTCCTATCGTGATCAGCACGAAGTCATTGGGGGCTTCACCGTGAAGGTGTTCTCCCATGGCCGCAAGGTTTGCGTCGTTGTCGACAACGACCGGAATATCAAACCGCTCCGCGAGAATTGCTTGAAGTGGAAGGTCTTTCCAGTCAAGGTTCTGCGCCAGGACCACGGTTCCCTCAGCGTTGACGATACCGGGGGTGCCAATGCCGATGCCAAGAATCGGCTTATCCGTCGCCTCAATGAGTTGGCTGATGAGAGCGCAGAGCAGATCAACGGCCTCGTCTCCGCTCTTCCCATCACGATCCAGGTTGATCCGATGAACGACTTCGGCGTCCAGGTCCAGCAGTGCACCACGGAAGACGTGGTAGTCCGAGAGGTCAACGGCGAGAACTAACTGGGATTTCCGGGCGAGGTCCACCAAGATTGCGGGTTTTCCCGGTCCGGTTACTTCCTGAAGTCCGAGTTCCTCAACATAGCCCGCCTCAATTAGCTGAGCAATCAGGTCCGAGATAGTTACCTTCGCAAGGCCTGTTGTTCGAGCTATCTCCGCCCGGGACATGGGACCGTTATGGTAAAGCACACGAACGACCAATGAACGGTTATGCTCGCGGGTATGGCGGGGAAGCGCGCGAGTGTTCTCCATGCCATCAAAAGGCGTGATGGAGGACGCGCCCTGCGTGAGCTGTCCGTTTGAGTTGGTTTTCGTCGCTGAACCCATACATTTAGTATGGCTGACTAACTTATTATCGGCAACGCAAAAACGCGCAAGTGAAGATAGTTACCGAACTGTGATCGCCGCACTGACCTTAGACTTGCATAGCCGATTAGTTGCAGGGGGCCAAGTTGTCAGATTCGAGTGCTTTGGGTCTGCTCGGTCCCGCTCAAATTCGGCAGCTCGCTACTGAGCTTGAGGTGACCCCCACGAAGAAGCTCGGTCAGAACTTCGTGCACGATTCCGGAACGGTGAGGAAGATAGCCGGTCTTGCGGACCTGGAAGAGGGAGACCGCGTCATCGAGGTCGGCCCTGGCCTTGGATCGCTCACCCTAGCACTCCTAGAAACCGGGGCCTCGGTAACGGCGGTTGAGATTGATCGCCGCCTCGCGGCCCGACTGCCCCGGACGATCCATGAGTTCGACAGGGAGTGGGCCAGGCGTCTGGATGTGGTGAACCTGGATGCACTGAAGCTAAGTCCCGACATGGTGGGGGAACCTCGAGCCCTGGTCGCAAACCTGCCCTATAACGTTTCTGTCCCAGTTCTGCTCCACATACTCGCTACCTTCCCCTCCATCGAGAGGGTCGTAGTCATGGTGCAAAAAGAGGTCGCGGAGCGCCTCAGTGCCACTCCCGGCTCTCGGGTTTACGGCGGTCCTTCCGTCAAACTTGCCTGGTATGGGAGCTCGAGGCTGGCCGGAGTGGTGGGCAGAAAGGTCTTCTGGCCCGAGCCCAATGTTGATTCAGCGCTGGTGGCCGTTGATGTCTTGAGTCCTCCTCGCGGTTCGCAGGAGCTACGTGATGCGACGTTCGCTCTAGTTGACGCAGCGTTTGGGCAGAGACGGAAAATGCTCCGCTCGTCCTTGAAGACGGCGACCGCGGACGAGGCAATGTCTCGTCACGTACTTGAGTTCGCCAATGTTGATCCGACTAGTCGTCCTGAGGACCTGGGCGTTGACGAGTTTGTTGCCCTGGGACGCGCCATGCTTTCCCAGCGCGGAGTTGAACTTGCGGGGGAGGCGGACAAGTGAGCTTTGGTGGACCTCGTACGGTGATTGCGTCGGCGCCGTCCAAAGTGAACTTGATCCTGAAGGCGGGTGCGACCGACGAGCAGGGGTATCACGCATTGGCGACGGTGTTCGAGGCGCTCAGTATCCGCGAGTTTGTCGTGGCAGATCTTGGCGGTGAACCGGGAGACGAACTTCCCTCCGTCAGGACATTGGTGTACGAGGAGGAGCCCGGAGGTGATCCGCATCTTTCTTCACGTCTGACTCGGGTCCTTGCCGAACTTGACCCGCAGTCTCATCTGGCCGTTCGTGCGGCGCGTGCCCTGGGTGCCGATTCAAGGGTTAACTTGACCGTTCACAAGCTGGTCCCGATTGCGGGAGGGATGGCTGGCGGCTCCGCAGACTGCGCGGCGACCTTGGTCGCGGTCAACGAATTGCTTGAGTTAGGTTACGACCTTGACGGATTGCTGGCGATAGGACGAACGTTGGGAGCCGACGTTCCTGCCTGCCTGGTCGGAGGCATCGCGCTCGGAACCGGACGTGGGGACGCGATGGAGGTACTGAGGGCCGGAACCGTAGCGCCGAAGCCGCTAAGTGACTGGTGGGTACTGGCCTTCTCGGACAGGGGGCTGCTGACGCCCCGAGTCTTCGGAGTTCTAGACGAGATGCGAGAAACCGTTGGTGCTGCCCGGTCGGTGCCGGCTATCGGGCAAAGGCAAATGGAGGCGCTCCGGGTTCCCACAGGTGCGCCGGAGCTTCGTGATCTGCTACAAAATGAGCTACAGGACGCGGCGCTGTCGATTAGGCCTGAGCTTCGAGTGATCGGAGAGCATCTGGTCGCGCTGGGGTGCCTCACTTGGTTGGTCTCGGGATCCGGCCCGACAATAGCGGGACTGGCACCAGGAAAGGAAGCGGCCCTCCACATTGCGAGGGTGATAGAGAGTGAGAAACCAGAGGGGGTCAGGGCAGTTGCGGTCGCATGGGGTCCGGTACCCGGAGCAATGATCGAGAGAGATCTCCCAACCTGGACCGAACAGGGCAACCCCCGGGTCTGACGGGATGAGGCGCAGGCGTTGATCGACGTACCCTCTGGCGGAGCTTTCGCTATTCAGCAGTCCAACATTCTGCGGCCCAGTTATGCGGCCACTATGCTCATGGCTTAGCTTTCTGGCTAGGCTTCGGGTCGACTGCGGAACTCGGGAGCACTGTCAGGCGTGGCTTGGGCCTTCGCACGGTCGTTCTTCACTTGTCCCGCGATGACGCTTGCGCCTGACTGGAGCAGAGCCTTCTTCCAGGGAAGAACTCCCTCAATCTCGATTGAAATTGACATTGAGAGAACCGTTCGGATGACGACGATGAGGCCGAGGACCAGAACCTCCTCCATGGTCGGATCCGACGTAATGGTCCGAACCAGGTCAGCGGCCACCAGAATCTCCAGTCCCAGCAGAATGGCCCCACCGATCGTTGTACGGAGAACCTTGTAGGCGTCTTTGCCGTTCTCGCCACGCCTCAGGGAACGATAGGCAAGGATAATCGCGATGATCGCGCCGCCGACCATCGCGGTGACACCCAGCAACTCAAACGAAGAAGCCACCAGGCTGTAGAAAGGCGCGAGAAATTCGTCCACGTTCGAAGTTTAGCGGGGAAATGATACGCCCCGACACCGAATCATTCAGTGTCGGGGCGCAACGCTTAGCGAGTTACTTAGAAGCCAACTTTGCTACTCGGTCGGGACCGCGCCGTTTGCTGCGGCGATCAGTTGTTCGATGGCACCATCCGGAATCATCGAGCCACCCATTCGGGCCAAGCGACCGAGAGGAAGGGACCCCATCATACTCATCATGTCCATGCCCTCAGGCGCCATCGAGTTCTCCTGGCTCATCCCTGCCGTCATCCCTGCCAGGGCCTGCTCTAGCATCGGCCCCACCACGGGGTGCGCCATGGCTTCGGCCAGGGATGAGTCTTCGGTGAGGGGGAGGACCACAGCATCGCCGTCGACCTCGACCGAAAGGCTCTCGCGAATGTCGCGGCTGGAGGCTGCAACGTCAACGGTGTAGCTACCACCTTCGACTATCCACTTCGAGACGCGGACATCCCAGTACGCCAAGTCCTTGCGGCGGACAACGATTGTGACGGTCTTGGTCTCTCCGGCGGCCAGCTCAACTGAAGCGAACGCCTTGAGTTCTCGAACTGGGCGCTGAACCATGCTCGGGGAGAGTGTGGTGTAGACCTGAACGACTTCGCGCCCGTCGCGATCTCCGGTGTTGGTGACGTCAACGGAAATCTCAATGTCGCCGTCGTCATTTACTCCGGCGGACGCGTTCGAGTACTCGAAGGTGGTGTAGGACAGTCCATATCCGAACGGGTAGGTGACTTCCATGTTGCGAGCGTCGTACCAGCGGTAGCCGACGAACAGACCCTCACCATAGTTGACCTCAGAGAATTGGCCGGGGAAGTTGAGGTACGCCGGGGTGTCCTCAAGGAGCAGGGGAACCGTCTCCGTGAGCTTCCCCGAGGGATTGACCTTACCGAAGAGAACGTCGGCGGTAGCGCTACCGCCAGCTTGACCTAGGAGCCACGCCTCAAGGATTGCCGGGACGCGGTCCCTGAACGGAAGCGTGACGACGCTACCGTTGGAAAGCACCACGACAACATTGGGGTTGACCTCAAGCACTGCGTCCAACACTTCGAGCTGGTCAGCGGGTAGATCGATACTGGTGCGATCATAGCCCTCGGACTCAAGACGGGCGGGAAGGCCAATAAAGACGACAGCGACATCCGCATCCTTCGCGACTGCGACGGCCTCATCCCTGAGCCTTGCAGCTTCGTCCTTGTCATCGGTCACACCGAGGCTGAAGCCCTTGGCGTAGGTTGCGGATGGGGCTACCTCACGAATGGCGTCCAGAGCCTTGTCGAGCTTCGTTGGATTGATCATGGATGAGCCGGCACCCTGATAGCGGGGTTTGTCTGCAAACGCACCGATAACCGCAATGCTGGCGTCGGGGCTGAGCGGCAGCAAGTTGTCTTCGTTGCGTAGTAGCACCATCGCCCGGCCAGCGGCCTCGCGCGCCACAGCGTGGTGGGCCTCTACGTCGAGCGGACCCTCCACTTTGCCCGCGCCTTCGGTAGCCTTGTTGATTAGGTCGAGGACACGCTGGGTGGTGATGTCTAGTTCGGATTCGTCGAGGGAACCATCCTTGACTGCTGCAACGATCTCGGCGTCGGTTGAACCGCCGCTTGAAGGCATTTCGAGGTCAAGTCCGGCTTCGATTCCGTTCACGCGGTCGGCGACGGCGCCCCAGTCGGAGACGACAAGTCCCTTGAAGCCCCACTCATCGCGAAGGACATCAGTGAGCAACCAGCGGTTCTCGGACGCATAGACATCGTTGATCTTGTTGTAGGAGCACATGACGGTCCAGGGTTGAGCGTCCTCAACCACGCGCTGGAAGCCACGAAGATAGATTTCGCGCAGGGTCCGCTCATCAACGTTGGAGCTGGCCCGCATGCGGTCCTCCTCCTGATTATTGGCAGCGAAGTGCTTCAGAGAGGTACCAACACCCTGCGACTGAACCCCGTTCACGTAAGCGGCTCCGAGCGTGCCAGCCACGATCGGATCCTCGGAGATGTACTCAAAGTTGCGGCCACATAGTGGGGAGCGCTTGATGTTGACGCCGGGGCCGAGTAGAACGGCGACGTTTTCAATCGAAGTCTCTTCGCCAAGGGCCTTGCCAACCTTCTCCAGGAGTTCCGGATCCCACGAAGAGCCCATGCCGACCAGCGGCGGGAAACAGGTTGCAGGGATGCTGGCTTCGATGCCCAGATTGTCGCCGCTACCAGGCTGCTTGCGCAGGCCGTGAGGGCCGTCGGTAAGCATAAATGAGGGGATTCCAACGCGCTCGATTGGCTGGGTGTACCAGAAACTTGAGCCGCTGGCGAGTGACGCCTTCTCTTCGAGAGTTAGATCTTTTAGGTCTGTCATTTCTACTTCTTCCTTGAACAGTGTCGGACGAACCCGGAATCTCCTGGAGTTCTACCAACGTAATACGGGGATGCGTCGCACGAAAGGTTCGGATTGGGGTGAGGGTTCGCGCTGGTCCCTCACCCCGGAGGTGAATTATTTGACGGATTTGATGGGCCAGATGGCGACGGCCCCGAGTAGTCCGAGAATGATTGCTACGGGGAACAGTCCTGAGTAGCCGAAAGTCAGGACGATAGCACCAGCGATTGCCGGGGCTAAAGTCTGTGGAAGGGTTGCGGCGATGTTGACGATTCCGAGGTCTTTCGCGTATGAGTCCTGTGAGGGGAGCACCTCGCTGATCAGTGCAGTATCGACTGCCTGGTACATGCCAAAGCCGAAACCAGCAATGAAAGTCATGATCATCCACGCCGTGATGTCCTGCCAGAACCATGGAATCAGGAAGGCGAGGGAGACGAACGCTGCGGATCCGAAGACAAACGGCTTGCGCTTGCCGATCTTGTCAGATAGCGGGCCGGAGACGACGGTCGAGATGACCATTCCGACCATGCTGAGAAGGCCGAGGATGGGGATGATCTTCTGCGGCTGCTCAACGTGGAAATAGTTCTGTAGCAGGTACAGCTGGTAGCCGGTGACGGAGAAGTAGCCCGCGTACAGAAGAAGCCTGCCCAAGAAGGCCCAGGCGAAGTCGGGGTGCTTGACCGGATTGAACCAGAATGTACCGAGGAACTCCTTCATATTGAAGGGCTCCGGATTGATATCGGTGCTCGGGTAATCGGGGTTGATCAGCACGAAAGCGATTAGCATTAGGACCGAGAAGGCTGCAAAAATGAAGTAGCCAACGCTGATGTTCTCGAAGAACAGCGATCCGATGACTTGGCCGCCGAGGGCGCCGAGGAACAGCCCCATGCCGGTTAGTGATGCAAAGGTGCCGCGCCTGTTCAGTGGGACGCGGTCGGGCATGATTGCTGAAAGCGGCCCCTGGGCGAAGTTGAAACAGACCTGGACCAGGGTCCAGGCAATAATGAATCCAACCAGGCTGTTCGCAAACGCCAGGCCGACTAACGACAGCGCGCCTGCTAGCGAGCCGATGACAATCCATGGCGCGCGGCGACCAAACTTCGACCGGGTTCGATCAGAGATTTGACCGGCAATCGGCTGTGCAATCATGGCAGCGAATGCACCTATGGTCGAAATGATGGCTAGGTTTGCAACGTTCGCTTGGTTCTCTGTTCCAAAGGCGAGAGTCACCTGCTGGGGAAGAAGAATTCCGGGGACGGCGCCCCAGATCATGAAGATTGCGAAGTTTGCCGGAATGATTGTCCACATCAACCGCTTTAGCCCCTTTACCGGGGGCGGCGGGTCAATCGGGCCATCTACTGCGGGAATGGGATCGACAGGGACTGCGGGATCAACAATTGGACCCGTAAGATCAGGCAGGGTTGCGGATACTTCAGGCTGCATGGGTGCCTCCGGTAGGGAAGGTGTCATAGCTTTACCTCGGTGTGAGTCGGGGTGCTCCTCAGTGAGCGCCTTGCAGAAACCGTACAGCATTCGGTTTTCGTTTGGAAGTGCCTTTTCAGCAGAACGTGGGGTCTGAGACTCAATTCTAATAAGAGATATCTAACAACTGATAGATTCACTTTCCTCTTCGTTGAGTTTCTTGACGTTGGCTCTCTTGGATATGAAGAACTGAGGGCACATTCGGTACGGTGGAGGGATGGCACGGAAGGGTTCATACCCAAAGGGAGACGCAAAGCGTGAGGAAATCCTCGAACGCTCTCTGTCGGTGATAGCGGAGCAGGGGTTCAACGGGACGTCGGTCAAGGCATTGGCCGAAGCAGTTGGACTGTCGAAGGCTGGGCTGATGCACTACTTCGACTCTAAAGAAGAGCTCTTCACAGCCATCATCCGTAAGCGCGATGAGGTCGATCAGTACAGGCTGGTAGCCAGTATCGATACGTTTGAGGAAATGCGCGAAGCATACGTAGCATTGGTTCGACACAACGCGCAGGTCCCTGGTTTGGTTCAACTGTTCTCATATTTGTCGGTCCAGGCTGCCAATCCCGAACATCCGGCGCACGACTACTTTCTGTGGAGGTCCACAGGGATGCGTGCGCTGTGGACCTACGCAATCAACAGGTGGAAGCAAACTGGTCAGATCAGAAATGATACTGATTCTGAAAGTGCCGCGAGAATCATCCAGGCGACCACGGACGGAATGCAACTCCAGTGGATGATCGAGCCAGAAGTTGACATGGCGAAGTCGGTGGAAGTGCTTCTGAGCCTCCTCGCCGACACCAAGGCAGAAGACTGAACTAGTGAGAAAGTAGCGGCGAGGCGAAGTGAATCGTCTGGCCGGAAATGGTCGAGATGGCCGGCTCCATAGGCTGCATGGTTGGGTACGCGTTCGGGGTGCGGTCCGAGCTCGGCGGACCGCACCCGTATCAGTCACGCGCCTTATCTATCTATAGAGCGCGGCGCCATTCGATCGGATTATTTCCCCATATCTATCGAATGAGTCTTTCTTGATTCTCGCTAGGCTTCCCCCACCGTAGTTGTCTTGATCGACGTATATGAAACCGTAGCGTTTGGACATCTGTGAAGTCCCACATGAGATTAGGTCAATGGGACCCCACCACGTGTATCCCATGACCTCCACGCCATCCTTGATAGCCTCATGTATCTGTACTAAGTGCGAGTCGAGGTAATCGATGCGGTACTGATCGTGTACGTGCCCGTCCTCTTCCAATACGTCGTTCGCACCGAGCCCATTCTCGACTGGGAAAAGCGGGATTTGGTAACGGTCCCACATCTGGTTCAAGCTGATCCGGAGCCCTACCGGATCGATCGGCCATCCCCACTCGGTGAGTTTCAAATACGGGTTTTTCTCGGTACCGACGAAGTGGCCAGTTCTCGCATCCGCGTCCGGGGTGTCCTTCGACAAATGGGACATGTAATAGCTGAATGCAACGAAGTCCACTGTGCCCTCAAGAAGAATCTCGTCGTCCTCTTCCTCCATTTCGACTCTTATTTCTTGTTCATTCAGATATCGGCGAATTATTCCGGGATATACTCCGCGAACCTGAACGTCGCTATAGAAGAGGTTGATGTCATCATCCTTCACCGATCGCCACACGTCCTTAGGGTCCGTCGTGACGGGATAGTACTGGTGGCGGTTGATCATGCAGCCGATCATTGCGTCACTCGGAAGGATGTATCTCGAAGCCTTGACCGCGAGTGCACTTGCAAGGAACTGGTGGTGTGAGGCCTGGAATGCAATCTCACGCAAAGGACGATCCGAACGCTCCGCCAGGACCCCAGCGCCCGTGTAGACACTTACCAGGTTCATGTTCATTTCGTTGAATGTAATCCAGTACTTGACTTTGTCCTTATACCGCTCGAAGCACGTCGTAGCGAACTTGAGGAAACGGGGGATCATGTCCCTAGAAAGCCACCCGTTGAACTCTTGCGTCAGTGCGGCCGGAGGTTCGTAGTGGGAAAGAGTAACCAGCGGCTCGATTCCGTGGGCAAGGAGCTCGTCAAACACTTTGTCGTAGAAGGCTAGTCCTTCTTCGTTGGGTTCGTCTTCCAGGCCCGTTGGGAAGATTCGTGCCCATGAGATTGACATTCGGAATGTCGTGAAGCCCATCTCCGCGAACAATGCGATGTCATCCTTGTACCTACGGTAGAAGTCGATTCCCCAGCGCTTGGAATAGACGCCATCTCCTTCTCCGCCGCTTGCCATTAGCTGGTCGAACTCTTGGGCGGAGACTTCGAAGCTGAAATTGTCCTCCCCATCGGAGAGATTGTCTTTGTACTGCGCAAAGTCTGAGGTCGACAGCCCCTTTCCTCCCTGGTCAAAAGCTCCTTCTATCTGATTGGCTGCCGTAGCTCCTCCCCAAAGAAAGCCTTCGGGGAAAGTGAGTTGTTCGTTCTTAGTCATCTTTATCTGTCACTCTTTCTGTGCTCTATCGACTGACCGTCGTCTGTGCCGGTGAGAGTTTTGCAATCAAGGTCTTGGATTCAATAGATACGCCCGGCTTCAGCAAGTCTTCTTTTTCTCGCCCCTTTGCATTGGTCAGGCCAACGATGATGGTTTGGTCAACACCCTTCTCATCGAGGAATGCCAGATCAACGTCCAGAAGTGGTTGTCCTAGAACCACCGCATCACCCACGCGTACATGAACGTCAAAGGGTTCACCTCCGAGCTTTACGGTGTCGATGCCAACGTGAACTAATACCTCAGTGCCATCTTCAGCCTTGATGCCAACCGCGTGGCCGGTGTCGGCAACCAACATGACTTTTCCGTTCACTGGTGAGATTACGGTTCCATCCGTTGGCATGACAGCAATCGATGGGCCAAGGATCTGATTCGCAAACGTCGGGTCGCTTACCCCCGCGATATCAACCACCATCCCTGTACGCACGGGGCTGTGAATCTCAGTCTGCTGAAGACCGGTCGCAGCCATCTCTTTTGCTTCTTCGCGAGAGTTAGAACGCCACCAGAAAAGCGTGATTAGGAAAGAGGTTAGGAACGCGGCAGCTGCCGCTGTCAGCACACCGACCGGTGTGCTCCCCATTTCTGGGTTTATGTAGGTTGGGATTGCCAAGACCGATGGGAGAGTGAAAACATATGCCTTCGTGCCAAGTAGATAGCTGATGCCTCCGCCAACACCAGAGCCGATCAGTGCAGCGATAAATGGACGTTTCAACGGAAGGTTGACGCCGTACATTGCAGGTTCGGTTACTCCCAGAAACGCAGTGATGCCGGTTGACATCGCAGCGCCACGTAGCTCCGTATTGCGCGACTTTGCGAATACCGCGAACGCAGCTCCAGACATTGCCAGTGTCTGATAGAAGAACAGAGGGAGCATATAGTCGTAACCAATTTCGCTCACGTTCTGAATCATGAGTGGGAATAGCGCAGAGTGCATCCCAAACATGACGATCAGGGGAATCAAGCTTCCGATTAGAGCGCTGGCTATGAAACCGGATGCCTCGAAGAGCCAAGTAATACCTGTCGCCAGTAGCGCTCCAACATAGGAGCCAAGTGGCGCAAGGAAAGCGAGTGTCAGAGGAATTGCGACTAGCAGAGAAAGCGTAGGGACGAAGACGATTTTTACGGCATCCGGAATTACCATGTCGAAGAGCTTGTATACCCATTTGAGCAAGAACACGGCCAAGATGATCGGAATAACAGAGTTGGCGTAGCTCTGAAGTGGGATATTAACACTCCAGAGGTGCATGGAGTTCACGCCCTCACTCAGGCCATTCATGATCGTCGGATACATCAATGCGCCAGCCATCACTATGGCCAGGGCGCCGTTAACGTTGAAGTATTTCGCGGAAGACCATGCCAGAAGGAAGGGAAGGAAATAGAAGGTGGTATCACCGATGACGTTGAGCATGGCCGCCCATTCGCCTGCTGGGTTTACCCACCCGACCGTAGTGAGAAGAACAGCAATTGATTTGACCATTCCTCCGCCCACCAATGCTGGAAGAATTGGAAGGAATATCGCACCGAAGAATCCGGCTATGCGGTCCATTACCGATTTCTTGGTGGCTGGAGAGTGAGATTTTCCCGACTCACTAGGCGTGTAGTACTTCAGGAAATTGTCGTAGGCCTTCGTGACATCCGGTCCTATCAGAACTTGAATCTCGGCTCCCGAGGATCGAGCACCATCTGTCCCGGCTAGGTTGGATAAAGCATCTAGGTTGGCCTTGCTTGGGTCTTTGAGTGAAAACCTCAATCTTGTGATGCAGTGATACACCTGGTTTATGTTTTCGGGGCCACCAACGCCCTCGAGGATGCCCTTTGAGAGAGCATCGTAGTCCTTTTTCGCCATGATTTTCCTTTGATTTAGGCGTTCTGTTCGATGGTTCTAAAATTCGGTTGTTCTGGAACGCGGGAGCCCTGAAACAAAAAACCTCGCAGATCGTCCGAAGGATCGCTCTGCGAGGTAAAGCCAACTGAATGTAACTCCCGAACTGCTATTGACTTGTGTGCCTGGATTCAGGTTCTAGGCGATGTTGTCTATGAACATGTGCACATGAAGCAACAGATACCCCCTTTCCGACTCGGGAATCTCGACTCCAAATGACGCTTCAAGATATGCAACGATCCTGTCGACGATTTCTCTCGCCAAAGGCGAGGCTTCGCGAAGAATCGTCCGAAATAGATGGTTGGCCTCGTTCTCCTTCACCATCTCCGGATGCTCGAGTCTGTTCAGCAGAAAACGTAAGTGCGTGACGAAGCGGGAGTAGGTGAGTGAAGATCGATCCAGACCGTGATTGAGTTTGTACTCGACCAGGGTTACGACCCGAAGAACGTGCTCAGTTTGTGACATCGACTCGGAAATGGTGCTCGCGTCCTGGTTGTTAATTAGGTGAAGAGCAATCGCAGTGGCCTCGGAATGCGGGACTTCTAGGGCTAGTGGGCCGGTAGACAGCTGGGTGATCATCCATTTCGCACATTCGTACTCGTTCGGGTTGAGCTTTTTCACGATCCACCGGAATGGGTGTTCATCGTCGGGATACCTATGCGTTGCTCCGTTACGAAGGTGGTCGACCAGGGAGAAGACCATGCTGGATCGGAACTCGCAGCCAAGAACGTCAGCGCAGTGTTCGACAAGGTTTCCGACAACAACTAGATCGCGGGAGTCGAGGTCTTCCAGTATGCCGAGGTTCATCCGCTCGAGTTCATTGCTGGTAAATGGAAACCGAATTTCCACCTTATTCTCATCGACCGAGTCTCCGGGCCTTTTGCCGAACCCACACCCGTTCCCGATGACAACGGCGTAACGGTTGCGTGCCTTAGCCAGGACAATGCTGTTGTTGTATATCTTGACAACCTCCACGTGCCACCTCCTTGTGGAAACAAAAAAGCCACCCGTGGAACACCGGCTGGTGAATCCACAAGGTGGCGCTCGACTCGATTACGCGACTTGCTGTTGACTGAAAATAGCATGTTGGATGAACAATGACAACCAGAAGTTCCACGTACTTTTCGTCGATGGCTCGCGGACCGAGCATTAGGTTCTGGCCGGAGCTACCGAAGTCGGGTGTTCGCTCTGCGCAAGGTGTAGTCATTCTGAGCCCACCGGGTAGTGGTGCTGAGAGTCACGAAAGAGTGCATTTGCGAGCACTACTTTGCGGAGATTGAAGACTCCCTTGTTGAGAGGGATACTCTTGGTTATGAGCGAAGCATCGACGGGAAAGCAGGACGCTGCACCTCCACGCTACAGCGAGACGGACCGTCGCGAGGTTTCTAACTGGGGGACCGTCACAGACCTCGGGCAAATAAGCCGAGACTTCGATGACCCGCACCGGAAGTGGCGGCGACTTTTTGCGGAGCTTGTGGGAACGTTCTTCCTGGTGTTGACGGCTGCTGGTGGGCCCATGATGAGCGTTGCTGTGCCCGGGTCGGTGAGTCGAACGGTGGCAGTGGTTGCTCCTGGTGCGATGGTAATGGCCGTGATCCTCTCGATGGGTAAGGTTTCCGGCGCTCACCTGAACCCGGCCGTGAGCATTGCCTTCTCTCTGAGGGGTGACTTCCCTTGGAGGCGTGTTCCGGGATACGTGCTGGCGCAGTTGATCGGGGCGTCAATCGCGGCATACGTTCTTCAGGCTTTGCTGGGTGTTTCTGCAAGTCACGGATCAAACTATCCGGGCGCTGGCTTCAGTGCTGGCTCGGCGTTCTGGATGGAGGTGCTTCTTACGTTCGGCCTGGTCACAGTGATTCTGGGAACCTCGTCTGGGGCCCAGAACATTGGGGTTATTGGTGCTATCGGGGTGGGAGCCTATATTGCGTTGGCCGGGATGTGGGCGTCACCGATTTCAGGAGCTTCGATGAACCCCGCGCGTACCTTCGGTCCGAACATGGCCTCGTTGAACTTCTCGGACTACTGGGTGTATATCGCAGGGCCACTGGCGGGAGCCGTTCTCGCGGCTGGTGCCGCATACCTACTTAGGGGGCCGGGAGGCGGGAGCGTCGGATCTGCCGCGGCGCAGGGAACCCTCGGCATGGCCCACGACCACCTGATGGACAACAAGTAACGCCGCTCTCGCCGCTGGTGCCGCGTACCTACTTAAGGGGCCGGGAGGTGGGAATGTCAGATCTGTCGCGGTGCAGGGAACCCTCAGTATGGCCCACGACCACCTCATGGACAACAAATAACGTCGCTCTAGCGGCTGGTGCCGCATACCTACTTAGGGGGCCGGGAGGCGGGAGCGTCGGATCTGCCGCAGCGTAGGGAACCCTCGGCATGGCCCACGACCACCTGATGGACAACAAGTAACGCCGTTCTCGGGTCGTCTGCAAGGTCAATTGCTGGGTGTTCGCCAGGTTGGTCCCCCTGAGTCCTTGCACGGATGTTTCTCGCCTGGAGACATGCAGGGAGACAATACGCATGGGCTATGGGAATACCTGCCAGGTTGGCCACTTGACTCCTTGTTTTCTCCAATGCTCCGCTCCGGACCGAGCCACCCGGGCAGGCACGCCGGAATCAATGATGCAAAGCAGTCTGTGAAGCGCAGAACCGCTAGGCCAGTTGTTCCGGGTTCGCGAATGCTAGGGGTAGCAAATCTGTCGCAAGAACGCTGACCAGACCCTCGTACGTCGAGAAGATGACCCTCATTTCTGGGTAGTAGTCAACGAAAACTTGGCGATCACGACCGCAGGGATTGCATACTCCTCGCCCGTGGTTTCCTACCGCAACGATGGTGTTGATTTCGCGGGCTCCGTTGGCGCGGGCGGCGCCCAGCGCGACGAGTTCCGCGCAGGGTCCACCCGTGAAGTGATAGAGGTTTACTCCGGTGAAGATGCGTCCATCCGCACTACGAACAGCGGCACCCATGGTGTGGACGCCGTCCTCGTCCGGACCAGCGTCGGTGTTGGTGTCGATCGCCGCGCGTGCCGCCTCAACCAGTTCCAGTTCAGCCTCGTTGAGGGGGCGAGCCGAGGGCAACAAGGGCGAGGGCGAAGCTGACATGCACCTAGCGTACTCAAACGCCTCGGATATCTGTTTCGGAGAGTCTCTTTGGGGCGGGCCTCAGAGCAGTCGTAAACGGAAACTTGAGTATGGTCCGTTCGCGCTGCATCGAGGGGGTTGCCCGAGCAGTGGTAGGCGGGACCGGAGCACGTGCCGCTTGCGCTGCGCGGCGGGGGTTGCTCCAAGCAGTCGTAGTCGGTGGCGGATCATGTGCCGTTTGCGCTGCATCGAGGGGGTTGCCCGAGCAGTGGTAGGCGGGGACCAGAGCACGTGCCGCTTGCGCTGCGCGGCGGGGGTTGCTCCAAGCAGTCGTAGTAGATAGCAGATCGTGTGCCTTCTGCGCTACATAGGGGTTGCCCTGAACAGTCGTCAGCGGAGACCAGCGCACGTGCCGCTTACGCTACAGAGTGGCCACTACCGGGCGCCGCCTTTGCCTAAGCGCTACAGAGTGGCCGAGTTTGGGCTCAGAATCACGGTTTGAGGCGCAAATCCTGGCCATTCTGTAGCGGACTCAAAAGGGCGCCTATCCGAGGTGGCCATTCTGTAGCGGACTCGAGGAGCGAGCTATCAAACCAACCTACTGGCCCCTCGTATGAGTGCCGCTGCCCGGGTATCTGTCACGGTGGCTCCGTATTTCTTGTTCCAGGCGACTCAGATTGGAGTATCTACCAACTCGACCCTTTTCTTCCGCATTCCCGTCCCTGTACGAGGGAGATCACAAGGCCGGATACTCTAACCGGTCCGCAGACGAGGGTGGCACAGAACCACAAGTTTTTCGTCGTGGCCGGTGAATCAAACTGGCCTGCGGGCGAGGGTGGCACCGGGCTGATCGGCACGCGGATCAGCGAGGCTCTCTAACTGGTCCGCGGACGCGGGGTCACGCTGGCATGAACTCGGGAAGCTGCGCCAACCTTCGTTGCCGCAAATCTAGAAAATCTAGAAGGGGATGAAACCCTGGGAGGCCGACCTTCCCCGGTCGATGTCGCGTTGGATCTGGCGGAGTGCCTGACCCTCTTCACCCGCGGCCTCGTGTTGCTTTGTGGTCAGGCGGCACCGGAGTGAGTACTTGTGATGGACGACGACGCCAGCGATCACGAGCAGGGCAACAATGCCAATGGCAATCACGGTCTCCATAGCTAGACCCTACCGAACTCGCCCAATCACAGAAAGTGAAACTACGGGAGTTGCTCCGATAGGGTCAGCCACTGCTCTTCCAGGGAGTCCTTTTCTTCGACGAGGCGATGGAGTTCGCCCGTTAGTTCGGATAGGCCCTCGAAGTCCGTTTGGTCGTGGTCAGCCATCTTCTGGTGCAACTTCTCGATGGACACCTCCAGTTTGTCCATCTTCCGCTCCGTCGCGGCGACTTCCTTCTGCAGTACCCGCAACTCGGCTCCTCCGAGAACGCGTTTCGTCTGGGACTGAACGCTACTTTCGGCACTGCCATCTGAGGCCGAGTTCTGGGGTGAGCATGCTCCTGGATCTTCCGCGTAATCCGCTGCACTGCCATTTCGCGCCTCGCTCTTACCACCAGCGTCCGCGCCTCTACCGGCTCCCGCACTCGATGCTGACTTTGCATCGGGTGAGGGGAGAGTCGCCTGCTGCTTCCGCAGCCTCAGGTATTCGTCCACTCCGCCGGGGACATGCCGCAGCTGTCCGTCGAGGATGGCGTACTGCTGATCGGTGACTCGTTCGAGGAGGTAGCGGTCGTGCGAGACCACAATCAGGGTTCCCGGCCAGGAGTCCAGCAAATCTTCCATCGCGGTCAGCATCTCGTGGTCAACGTCGTTGGTCGGCTCATCGAGGACGATCACATTAGGTTCACTCAGCAGAAGTAGTAGTAGTTGCAGGCGTCGTTTCTGACCGCCCGAAAGTTCATCGACTCGCGTTGAGAGGTGTGCCTTTGAAAATCCCAATCGTTCCAGCAGCTGCGCTGGAGTCATGTCTTTACCGTCCACCTGGAATGTGGTCTTTGTTCGGGCGAGTACCTCGCGCACTCGATCAGCCCCGATATCTTCCAACTGAGAGAACTGTTGGTCGAGCATCCCGATCTGTGCAGTCTTTCCGCGCTTAACCCGGCCGGTTGTGGGCTTCAATGTGCCGCTGATCAGAGCAAGAAGCGTGGACTTTCCGACTCCGTTAGCTCCGAGGATTCCAGTTCTTTCACCGGGAGCAATTCTCCAGGTGACGTCACGGAGGACCTCGTTCTCACCGAAACTCACGCTCACGTCTTCAAGGTCAACGACATCTTTGCCGAGGCGCGCCACTGCCAGGCGTTGCAACTCGATCTGGTCACGAACGGGTGGCACCCCCTCGATTAGTTGGTTCGCAGCGTCGATGCGGAACTTCGGTTTGCTGGTTCTGGCGGGAGCCCCTCGTCGGAGCCACGCCAGCTCCTTTCGCATGAGGTTTTGCCTTTTCGCTTCGGTGGCAGCGGCCATCCGGTCACGCTCGACACGCTGTAGGACGTAGGCGGCGTATCCTCCCTCGAATGGTTCGACAATGCCGTCGTGAACTTCCCACGTTTCGTTACAGACCTCGTCCAAGAACCAACGGTCGTGTGTGATGACAAGAAGACCACCCTGGTTCTTTGGCCAGCGATGTTTGAGGTGTTCGGCCAGCCATGTGATTCCCTCGACATCGAGGTGGTTGGTGGGCTCATCCAGGGCGATGAGATCCCAGTCCTCGACCAGCAACGCGGCGAGATCAACCCGCCTGCGCTGACCGCCACTCAGCTCGCCGATCTTCGCGTCCCATGGAATGTCCGAGGCGAGTCCACTTATGACGTCGCGGATCTTTGGGTCGCTCGCCCACTCAAACTCGGGGCGATCACCAACGATAACCTGGGCGACCGTCGCTTCCGGGTCCAGGCGATCCCCCTGACTCAGGACACCGAAGCGGAGTCCCCCTCGCCTGACAGTGCGACCTTCCTGCGGTGTGATTTCACCGGAGAGAAGGCCAAGGAGGCTAGTTTTTCCGTCACCGTTACGACCGACGATGCCGACACGGTCACCCTCTTCCACACCTAGTGAAAGCGAATCAAAGACGACTTCGGTGGGGTATTCGAGGTGCAGTTCCTCAGCCACCAGCAGGGGAGCGGCCACTACCCGGCAACCGACACGGTCGAGTGATGGACGAGGACGGGCGCGAATAGCAAAGGAATCTCCTAACGAAAGCCGTTCCAATGCTACCGTCCGCGGAACTCCAGAGGTTCGCTGCAGGCTCGCCACTACCAAACCGCAGAGGACATGAATGATGTCGATGACGCCTTGCAGGATTAGCGACATCCGTGGGCTGAGGAACGCCTACGCGGAAAGGATCACAGCGCTCGCCAGGAGTCTCGCCTAACAAGTGTGGAAGAATGGGTGTTGCTTTTCCGCCGTGGTGTAATGGCAGCACAGGGGTTTTTGGTGCCCTTAGTCGTGGTTCGAGTCCATGCGGCGGAGCGAGGTTCCTGTCTGCGGAAGCAGGTCGCCTACAAGACAGGAACACACGGTCAGCAAACGACGACTAGGGTTGTACATGCGCACTGCATGGACGTCGGGCTGACCGACCGAGGCGAAGGGATCGCACCTTGAGTGGAATCGTGACCTCTGTAGACAAGCGTCTGGTTCTTGCTACTGGCCGCGCTTACCCGAAGTTGGCACAGGAAATCGGTGAAGAACTCGGACTTGAGGTCATGTCCACCACCTCTTACGACTTCGCGAGCGGTGAAATCTACTTCCGATTCAACGAGTCAGTTCGTGGTGCTGACGTGTTCCTAATCCAGTCGATGGCCCCTCCCACGAACAAGTGGTTGATGGAACAACTGATTATGATTGACGCGGCTAAGCGTGCGTCCGCCAAGCGGATTACGGCCGTTGCGCCCTTCTACCCCTATGCCCGTCAGGATAAGAAGCACCAGGGACGCGAACCCGTGTCGGCCAGGCTCGTGGCAGACATGTATAAGGTCGCCGGTGCCAATCGGATTATGAGTGTTGACCTGCACGCCGCCCAGGAACAGGGGTTCTTCGACGGTCCGGTAGACCACCTCTGGGCGATGCCCGTCCTGGTTGACTATGTGAAGGACCGCGTAGACCTGGGAAATGTGGCGGTTGTTTCCCCGGATGCCGGTCGCATCCGCGTTGCAGAGAAGTGGTCGGCCAAGCTCGGTAACTGCCCTCTTGCATTCGTTCACAAGACCCGCGACACGACCCGTCCGAACGTTGCCGTAGCTAATCGTGTTGTCGGTGACGTTGCCGGTCGAGACTGCGTTATTACTGATGACCTCATCGACACGGGCGGCACCATTGCTGAGGCTGTCCGGGTTCTTTACAAGGCCGGTGCGAGGAGCGTTCTGATCGCTGCGACGCACGCCGTCTTCTCTGATCCGGCAGCCGAGCGACTCGCTGGTTGCGGCGCGACGGAGGTAGTTGTCACTGACACGCTTCCTGTTCCCGAGAGCAAGCGCTTTCCGACACTCACCATCTTGCCGATTGCACCGCTCATCGCAAAGGGGATTCACGAGGTGTTCGAGGACGGATCGATCACCTCGATGTTTGACGGGGCAGCTTAGGCCCTGTCGGTTTCTGCTTCCTCGGATCGCAGATTCCACGTCAAGGCGGGAGACTCGGTGCTCCGAAGCCAGCAAGGTTTGCGCACTCGGTTCGTCAATGTTGCTCGCGAGTTCCGAGGGTGAGCAAAGCGATATCGCTCCGCCTTGGTTGCCGCGCGCATTAGTCGCTATGCTTTTTGAGTTACTCCGGCGAGGGAGCAGAAGCATCGCTCCGTGATCGACGTGGTTGGTTATCGCTCTTGCGATGGTCGTCGGGTAGGCAAAGAAGTCGGGCCCGGCCCGCAGAGTGAAAGAAGTTTGATTATGGCACCAGCAACTGAGCTTTCCATCACCGGTGTTGAGCGCACTGAGTTCGGCAAGGGTCCGTCGCGTCGTTCGCGTCAGGCCGGAAATGTTCCTGCGGTTCTTTACGGGCACCACATTGATCCGGTTCACCTGGACCTTCCCGGACACGAGGTTTTCCTCATCGTCAAGGACAACTCCAACGCGGTTCTGACTGTCAACTACGGCAAGAACAAGCAGCTTGCCCTTGTGAAGTCCATTCAGCGTCACCCCGTTCGCCGCGACATCTTGCACGTTGACCTTCTGGCCGTTCGTGCCGATGAGAAGGTCGAGGTTGAGGTTCCGATCATTATTGTTGGCGAGCCCATTTCGGGTACCCAGCTGGCACAGGAAGAGTTTGCGGTCCTGGTGAAGGCTCCGGCGACTTCGATTCCTGAGTCAATCGAAGTTGACGTAGAGGGTCTGAATGAGGGCACGGTTATCCGCGTCGAGGATCTGGTTCTTCCTGACGGTGTTGAAGCCATGCTTGACGGCGAACGCGAGATCGTTGCGGTCCAGGCTATTCAGGAGGTAGCGGTCGAGTCTGCGGCAGCCGCTGTTGAAGAGGCCGTCGAGGCAGCTGCGGAATAAAGGCTTACGACGAGCCACTTTGGTTCGCCGCGAATCCCATCAAGAACGCCGGTCCCAATGAGGGGTCGGCGTTCGATGTCTCTTCCTCGTTTGAATCTCCAGTCGATTCGGAGCCTTTTCGCGTCGAATTTGCGGCGTGTCGCACCGCGAGTTGATCGGAGATTTAAGAAAGAGGAGTGGGTTTGCCGATAGAGTCTCCCCTGGTAGATGCGCTTGCAAGCGCGGCCGTAGAGGTGGAGGTCTGAGTTGGAAAAGCTACACGCAATCATCCCAGCTGGAGGAGCCGGTTCGAGACTCTGGCCTCTTTCGAGGCAGTCGCGCCCCAAGTTTCTTCTAGACCTGGAGACTTCTGGCAAGTCTTTGTTACAGAAGACTGCCCTTCGACTGGCACCTGTATCAGCATCTATCACCGTTGTGACAGGACACAAACATGTAGTCGAAGTTCAAAAGCAACTTCAGGCCCTGGTGGATCTGAAGAAGCTTCCAGAGAATCTGCCAGTTGCAGTCATCACGGAACCCGCCGCACGTGACTCAATGGCCGCGATTGGCTTGGCGACTTATTTGCTGGCAAAGAAATACGGCGATGACGCCGTGGTCGGATCTTTCGCTGCCGACCACTCAATCCTTCGCCCCGCGGTGCTTCAGGATGCAGTTCGCGTGGCGATCGGGGCGGCTGATGCCGGTTACGTGACCACAATCGGACTTACGCCCGAGTCACCGTCCACTGCATTCGGTTACATCCAACCCACTGATGAGGAGATTGCGGAAGGCGCCTTCCTCGTGAAGCGATTCGTTGAGAAACCAAGCGTCACCGCCGCAGCCAAGTATGTGAAAGTCGGTTATCTCTGGAACGCGGGAATGTTTGTCATGCAGTCCGGAGTTCTGAAGAAGCATTTGGCCCAGCTTCGACCGGATATGGACAAAGCGCTCAGTCACATCGCGGACTCGTGGTCCCTGTTAGAGCGTCAAGAGATTTTGAACCGCGAGTGGAAGTCGATAGAGCCCATAGCAATAGACCACGCCATTGCAGAGCCTGTAGCTTCCCAGGGCGGGGTGGCGACGGTGATCATGTCTGAATCAGGGTGGACGGATCTGGGTGATTTTGAGGCACTCGACGCCGTGGCGGGCGATGATCCGAGCAATCTTGCCCACGTCGTCATTGATTCGAAAGCGGCCATTATTCGGGTTCCCTCTGACAAGGCAGTGGTCGTCATTGGCGTGCCAGATGCGATTGTCGTAGACACCGGTGACGCCCTGCTGGTTACAACAAGGGAGAACGCTCAGAGGGTAAAAGAAGGGGTGGACGCACTCAAGGCTGACGGCCAGGAGCGTTTTCTCTGAAGACTGTCTCGGGGATGGATTAGGTCAAAGTCCGGGAAGTCGGGCAACGGAGTACCCCGCATCTTGCCTTCCGTGGTGTTCTGCCACACATGATGTGTAACGGAAACGTTGCGTTTCGGTGGCGAGGGACGCGTTGGCCTGTTAGTGTGTTCTCCCCCAACTAACATGGGAAATGACGTGAGCATCGAAGTTTGATTTTGTCTATTGGCGCTCGCGCTTTTTTATCCGTTCAGGAGGAATTTTGAAGAACTCTCTGCGATTCGGCGCCATCGCCGCAGCAGTCGCGTTGTCCCTTGCAGCCTGTGGGCAGGCCCCTAAAGAAAGCACAGACACTCAGTCTGAGGCAGCTAGCGGTGGCGGTGAGGCAACAGTAGAAAAGTCTGACGTTAAGGCTTGCATGGTTTCTGACCAGGGCGGCTTTGATGACAAGTCCTTCAACCAGTCAGGTCACGATGGCTTGGTTAAGGCTGAGAAGGAACTCGGTGTTGAGATCGCTCAGGCCGAGTCGACCGGTGATCAGGACTTCGCACCGAATATCGAAAACATGGTCCAGGGCGAGTGCGACATCATCATTGGCGTCGGATTCCTGATGGACCAGGCTATGGCTGAGGCAGCTGCTAAGTACCCGGATGTGAAGTTCGCACTTGTGGACTCGACCATCGGTGACAGCTCGCTTGAGAACACTCGTGCGCTGCTGTTCAACACGGCTGAGGCCGGCTACCTGGCAGGCTACGCGTCGGCAGCAATGTCGACCACCGGCAAGGTTGGCACCTACCTCGGCATGCAAATTCCGTCGACCGCTGTCTTCGCTGATGGCTACTCAGACGGTGTTGCGAAGTACAACGAGGACAAGGGCACCAGCGTTGAGCTTCTTGGCTGGGACAAGGCTGCTCAGAACGGCATGGCCGTCGGAAACTTCGAGGATCAGGCGAAGGGCAAGCAGTTCACTGAAGAGCTGTTCAACCAGGGCGCTGACGTTGTTATGCCCGTTGCAGGTCCCGTTGGTCTCGGCACACTGGCAGCCGCCAAGGAACATGAAGGCACCATGGTGGTTTGGGTTGACGCCGATGGTTACCTGACTGAGCCCGATTCGGGAAGCGTCATCCTCACTTCCGTCATGAAGCAGATCTCCGCTGCTGTCTTCGACTCCATCAAGATGGTTGTTGACGACGCTTGGACCGCCGATCCGTTCATTGGCACCCTTGCCAACGACGGTGTTGGAATCGCACCGTGGCACGATTTCGCTGACAAGGTCCCCGCTGACCTTGACGATGAGATTGCTGCTCTCCGCGATGGCATCATCGATGGAAGCATCAAGGTTGAGAGTGTGAACACACCTAAGTAGTTTTGGTGAGGGGACATGAGGCGGATTTCCGGTTCAGCGGTCCTCAATGACTAGAACACATCGGGAGGGTGCAGGAAGTTGCACCCTCCCGATTGCTTTGGTGCTACATCAAAACCTGAACTCGCGCGCAAAGTGGTGCTACATACCATCAATACCTACTACACTAGGTTCTCCGCCCTTACGCAAGGATGCGAATTACCTGCCCACGAAGGACAAAATGTGAAGCTCGAACTGAGAGGGATCACCAAAGTCTTCGGACCGTTAGTGGCCAACGACGACATCAATCTTGTCGTTGAGCCCGGTGAAATCCACGCACTGCTCGGCGAAAATGGCGCCGGCAAATCAACGTTGATGAACGTGCTGTATGGTCTCTACCAGCCTGACGGCGGTGAGATCCTGATCGACGACGAGGTGGTTCATTTCGACGGGCCTGGAGACGCTGTCGCCGCTGGAATCGGAATGGTCCACCAGCATTTCATGCTGGTTCCCGTGTTTACTGTCGCAGAGTCGGTGGCGCTTGGATATGAGCCGACCAGATTTGGCATCATTAAGAAGAGGGATGCTGAGAAGAAGGTCCGTGAGCTCTCCGACGCTTTCGGATTCGATCTGGACCCCAACGCCGTAATTGAGGATCTGCCGGTTGGAGCGCAGCAACGCGTTGAGATCATCAAGGCGATGTCGCGGGACGCAGAGGTCCTGATTCTTGACGAGCCGACAGCGGTGCTTACCCCCCAAGAGACCGATGAGCTGATTGAGATCATGCGTCAACTCAAAGAGTCGGGCACCTCGATCGTCTTTATCACTCACAAACTACGCGAGATCCGCGCAATCGCCGACCACATCACCGTCATTCGACGTGGCAAGGTCGTTGGACAGGCCAAGCCGACCGACTCTGAGAAGGACCTCGCGTCGATGATGGTTGGCCGCGAGGTCAGCTTGGATGTTGAGAAGTCTGAGGCCAAAGTCGGCGCACAGGTGCTGGAGTTCAACGACGTAACGCTGGTCGATGAAAACCGGCACCTGCTACTCGACCACTTGAACTTTGACGTCAAGGCCGGAGAGATTCTCTGCGTTGCAGGAGTTCAAGGCAACGGTCAAACCGAACTCTGCGAGACAATCCTGGGACTGTCGGTTCCGGATGGCGGCAGCATCACCATCGAGGGGGAGCCAATCGATCACACCTCGATCAAGGAACGCTTGCGTAAAGGCCTCGGATACATTCCTGAGGATCGCTCAAAGGATGGCATGATCTCTAGCTTCTCGGTGGCCGAGAACATGATCCTAGACATCTATGACCGTGAGCCATTTGCGACCGGCGTGAACATGCACCCCGATGCGGTGCTACAGAACGCGGAGAAGCTCGCAACCGAGTTCGATGTTCGCCTGACGAACGTCGAAGATCCGATCTCGACTCTCTCTGGTGGTAACCAGCAGAAGGCGATTCTGGCCCGTGAGCTCTCACGCCCTGTCAAGGTCCTGGTGGCGGCCCAACCGACTCGCGGCTTGGATGTCGGTTCAATCGAGTTCGTCCACAAACGGATCATTCAGGAGCGCGACAACGGCTCTGCGGTCCTAGTGGTCTCAACGGAACTGGACGAGGTCACCTCACTCGCAGACCGTATTGCGGTAATGTACCGCGGCCAAATCGTCGGGATCGTCCCAGCAGAAACCAAGCGTGACACGCTCGGCCTGATGATGGCAGGCGTGCCGTACGAGGAGGCGCTGGCGGCAACCGCCGATGTTCCGCAGGCCTATCCCGGTGACGGGGAAGATCCCGTTGATATTGAACTTGAGGAGGGCGGCAAGTGAGTAACGGTCCTGCAGTTCTAAACCCAGAACCATCTACGCTTGAACCGATCGAAGGGCCGGACAAGTCTCAGAAGTGGGTCAGGAAGATCCTGGACACACTCTTCAATCCCTCAGCGACAACAACCGCGGTTGCAATCCTCACGGCGCTGATCATCGGTGCGCTTATTGTTGTCGTCTTTGACTCAGACGTTCAGCGAACTGCCGGATATCTGTTCGCTCAACCGGCAGACTTCTTCTCAGCGGTGTGGAACGCATTCTCCTCCTTCTTCACTTCGCTGATCAGGGGTTCAATATTCGACTGGCGCCAGAGCACCGTGCAGGGCATGTTCCGCCCGATAACCGAAACCATCGTGCGTGCGACGCCACTGATCATTGCCGGCCTAGCCATTGCGGTTTCCTTCACCGCTGGCCTGTTCAACATCGGTGTTCAAGGCCAGCTCATCATGGGCGGCCTGTTCGCGGGATTCGTTGGTTTCTACTTCGACCTGCCAGTTGGGCTACATGTTCTGTTGGCTGTTGTCGGCGCGCTTCTGGGGGGTGCCATTTATGGCTTCATCCCCGGCTTCCTGAAGTCGCGATTGGGCGCCAACGAGGTCATCGTGACGATCATGCTCAACTCAATCGCCACGTTGTTTTTGGCAGCCATGCTGAACACCAAGCTGTTCCACGGCGACGGATTCCCGGGTAAGTCTCGGCCGATTGGTTCCAACTCGGCCTATCCACTGCTGGCAGGGACGGGATTCCGCCTAAACTTCGGGATCATCGTTGCGATTCTGGCAACCATCTTTGTGTGGTGGCTGATTGACCGCTCGACTTTCGGGTTCGAGATCAGAGCATCTGGCGCCAACCAGGACGCGGCTCGCACCGCCGGAATGAGCGTCAAGAACACAATCATGTGGACCCTGGTTATTTCGGGTGCGCTCGCGGGACTCGCTGCAACCGGGCCGGTTCTTGGCACAGAGAAAGCGCTAACCGCTGGTATGGCTGGATCGCTTGGCTTCGATGCGATTACAGTCGCCCTGCTCGGAAAATCTCGTCCTATTGGGGTGTTTTTCGCTGGCCTATTGTTTGGAGCTTTGAATGCTGGCGGAGCGCTGATGCAGTCGTCGGCAGGTATCCCCGTCGACATCGTTCAAATCACCCAGGCAATCATCGTTCTAATGATCGCGGCTTCTGAGGCAATCAGGTATATGCGCGAACGTCGCAGTATCCGTGAGGCGACCGTTTCGAAAGTTGAGCACAAGGATGTCTCTGATGGTAAGACCGTGATCGTCGACAGCGACGGTGTGCCAGTGGAGGTTGTGGCTGGCGTGAGCAATGTGGATTCCTCGTCCAAGGAAGGCGGTCGCTGATGAGCGCTGTAACGGCTTCTACCAACCACGCTACCGAAGCTGAGCTCGCCGGAGTCACAGTTCCGATCTCTTGGCGTGACCCTATTGTCACCACGGTGATGGCTGCGCTCGCGGTACTGTTGGCGGCGACTTCGAGTGGTCACTCGAACCTGTCATTCAAGGGCGCTAGCGCCTGGATGTCGGATTTCACCTGGACAGCGCCCGCGCAGCTGACTACTGGAATACTGGCCGTCATCGCGGTTTGTGTGACGGTTCTTGTCTGGATCAAGGCTGTCAATCGTCAGAAGGTGCCGGGATGGACACTGATAGTTGTGGGCGTCGCATTTGTGTTCGCTTTCCTGGTCTGGATCGTTGCTGACCGCCCAAGTGCCAACCTCCCGGTGGTCTCATTGCTTGCCGGTGGTTTGGCGTTCGCAACACCACTTGTTTTTGGCGCCCTTGCCGGCGTCATCAACGAGCGTTCCGGAACAGTCAATATCGCAATCGAAGGTCAGCTACTGTTCGGGGCGTTTGCTGGTGCCATCACGGCCTCGGCTTTCGGTTCCCCGTGGATGGGTCTGATCGGAGCCCCGATCGCTGGCATGTTGCTTGCCGCGCTTCTTGCTCTGTTCACGATCAAGTACCGAGCAGATCACATCGTTGTTGGTGTCGTGCTGAACATGCTTGCTCTCGGAGTTACCTCGTTCATTTTCTCGACGTTGTTGCGCGATTCGCCGCACCTTAACAAGGCGATGAAACTGCCAGCACTCCCAATTCCGATTCTGAAGGATATTCCGATCATCGGCCCGGTCCTGTTCAACCAGACGATTCTGGTCTACATGATGTATGCGGCTGTGATCATCCTTCAGTTCGCGCTGTTTTCAACGAAGTGGGGCCTGCGGATGCGCTCCGTTGGTGAGAAGCCGCAGGCGGCTGACACCGTGGGAATCAAGGTCAACTCGATTCGTTGGCACAACGTTCTGTTGGGCGGCGCGGTTGCCGGTCTTGGCGGTGCGTTCTTCACCGTCGGTCAAGGACTCGCTTTCTCAAAGGACATGGCTGCAGGGAACGGCTTTATCGCCCTTGCCGCAATGATCCTCGGGCGCTATAACCCGGTTGGTGCGCTGATGGCGGCGCTTCTGTTCGGCTTCTCTACCAACCTCGGAATTATCATGCAGGCGGTCGGCGGAGGTATTCCTGCCGAATACCTGCTGATGATCCCGTACCTGGTAACCATCCTCGCTGTCGCCGGATTCGTCGGAGCTGTCCGAGTGCCCGCAGCCGAGGGCAAACCATATCCGTAAACCGGATCTCAGTGGAGGTTTAGTGTCTGCAAAAGAGATTGACGAGTCAGTCTGGCAGGATCTGCATGACTCAGCAGTGAGTGCGATGCGGAACGCGTATGTGCCGTATTCGAAGTTCCCTGTGGGGGCAGCGGCGCTCGTGGATGATGGTCGGGTCGTCACCGGCTGCAACGTTGAGAATGCTGCATACGGGGTGTGCTTGTGTGCCGAGTGCGGAATGATCTCTGATCTGTTCCGCACGGGCGGCGGCCGCCTTGTGGCATTCGCTTGCGTTGATGGTCTGGGTGAGCCAGCCTCGCCCTGCGGGCGGTGCCGCCAGTTGCTCTGGGAGCACGGCGGCGCGGACCTCGTCCTCGAAATGCCGGAGGGGCGAATGACTATGGACAGGGTGTTGCCGGGCGGGTTTGGCCCGGCGGACCTCGAACGCGTTTGGGACAGTGAAGTCGCCGGGCAGAATCAGGAAGAGGAATAGGTGTTGACAAAGACGGAAGCTTTTGATGCCGTAGATGTAATCCGAATCAAGAGGGATGGGGGGCGAATCCCCGACCCGATGATTGATTGGGTGATAGACGCCTATACGCGCGGCGTTGTCACTGACGAGCAGATGTCGGCGTTGGCGATGGCGATTTTCTTGCGAGGAATGGATCGCGAGGAGATTGTGCGCTGGACGATGGCGATGATGAACTCGGGCGAGCGTCTGAACTTTTCGAAGCTGACCAAGCCGACTGCTGATAAACACTCGACGGGCGGGGTGGGGGACAAGATCACGTTGCCGTTGGCGCCGCTTGTTGCCTGCTTTGATGTCGCGGTTCCTCAGCTTTCTGGCCGCGGCCTGGGGCACACTGGCGGCACGCTGGATAAGTTGGAATCGATCCCTGGGTGGGATCCAAATCTGGATTCTCAGCAGATCTTTGAGATGCTTGAGAATGGCCCGGGCGCGGTCATCTGTGCTGCTACTTCGGGGCTGGCTCCTGCTGACAAGAAGCTCTATGCGCTGCGTGATGTGACAGCGACCGTCGACTGTATTCCTCTGATTGCTTCGTCGATCATGTCGAAGAAAATCGCGGAGGGGACCTCGGCATTAGTTCTAGATGTCAAAGTCGGTTCCGGGGCCTTCATGCGTGAACTGGATCAGGGGCAGAAGCTCGCTGAAACCATGGTTGCTCTGGGTGAGGACGCCGGTGTGAAGACCTCGGCCCTGCTTACCAATATGTCGACTCCACTTGGCTTGACGGTCGGTAACGCACTTGAGGTTCGGGAGTCGGTTGAGGTTTTGGCCGGCGGCGGCCCTGAAGATGTTGTTGATCTGACCGTGAGTTTGGCGCGGGAGATGTTGCGTCTTGCGGGCAAGGATGACGTGGACGTGCGTGCTGCTCTGAGCGACGGGCGAGCGATGGATCGTTGGAATCAAATGATCAGCGATCAGGGCGGCGACCCATTCGCGCCGCTACCGGTAGCGAAGCACCAGGAACAGATTGTGGCGGAGGAATCCGGATACCTCAGTGAGTTGGATGCCTGGGGCGTGGGGATATGCGCTTGGCGCCTGGGAGCGGGCCGTACCCGCCAGGGTGAGGCGGTCCAGGCTGGCGCTGGAGTTGAGATACACGCAAAGCCTGGCGATGCCGTGAAGAAGGGGGATCCCCTGTTGACCCTTCACACCGATACACCCGAGCGCTTTAAGCGCTCGATTGAAGCCCTTGACGGGGCAATCAAGATCAGTTCAGACCGGCCGACTGACGTTCCCCAGATTATCCTTGGGCGCGCCTTCGGCTCAGATAACTAGAACGAGGAGAAGTTATGACATCCCGAAGTGAAGTCGCGGCAATGGTTGACCATACGCTACTCAAACCAGAGGCAACCCCAGCGGACGTGCAGGCCCTGATTGATGAGGGTGCGAAGCTCGGTGTGTTCTCGGTTTGTGTTTCGCCTTCGATGCTTCCTGCCGCGGTTCCCGCAGGTATGAAGGTGGCGACCGTTGTCGGCTTTCCCTCGGGAGCTGTGAAATCCTCGATCAAGGCTGCAGAGGCAGCACAGGCCGTTTCCGATGGCGCTGATGAAGTGGATATGGTGATCAACCTGGCCTTCGTCAAGGAGCATGACTGGGACGCGGTCGAGGGTGACGTTAGGGCAGTGCGCGACGCAGTTCCAAGCGCACTACTCAAGGTAATCATTGAATCGGCCGCGTTGACGGACGAGGAGATAACCGAGACGTCAAAGGCTTGCAAGCGAGCGGGTGCTGACTTTGTGAAGACTTCAACCGGCTTCCACCCTGCAGGTGGTGCCAGCGCGCACGCGGTGGCCCTAATGCGGGAAGCGGTTGGTTCCGACCTGGGTGTGAAGGCTTCGGGGGGAATCCGTGACGCGGCAGCGGCCCAGGCGATGATTGATGCGGGTGCAACCCGCCTGGGACTGTCAGGCACCAAGGCAGTCCTAGACGGCCTGGAGAGCTAGCAGGACAGTTATCCGCAGAACCAGTCTCTGCAGCAGGATCTGCTCTCCCATCTCACTGAGATGACTTTGGGTCGCGCACCCCTTAATGGGTGCGCGACCCTTTCAGTTTGCTTTCAGCACCCCATAAGGGGTGCGCAACCGTTAGTAAGCGGATTGGGTGAGGGGAACGAGGGATCCCCTCACCCAGACTTCTGCTACGTGGGCCTAGATTCCTATTGCCGAGCGCATGTCGCCGCGGATCGCATCGAGACGTTCCGCGGCGCGTTCTCGAGCCGCGTCCAAATCATCGTCGACAAGATTCACGATGACCTCGATGTAACACTTCAACTTCGGCTCGGTTCCCGACGGACGAACCACGACTCTGTCGTCACGGTCGGTCACGTAAAGCATGCCGTCTGTCGGCGGCAGATCCTCGGTTCCAACAGCCAGGTCAACGGTCTCCACAACGGGCGCTCCCGCGATTGAGGTGATGCCGTTCGTCCGAAGGTTCTCCATTCCCTTAGCAATCAGTGACAGATCCTCAACACGGATGGTCAGCGGCGCCGTGGCGTGTAAACCGAATGCCCTGGCCAACTCGTCGAGACGATCCTGGACCGAGCGTCCCTCCGCCTTCAGCGATGCTGCCAAAGCTGCCAGCTTGGTGCTTGCGGAGATGCCGTCCTTGTCTCGAACGTACTGGGGGTCAACACAGAATCCGATGGCCTCCTCATAACCGAACACTAAACCTGGAACGCGGGAAATCCACTTGAATCCGGTCAGAGTGAACTCGTGGTGCAGGCCGTGCGCTCCCGCGATCTTGGAAAGCAACCTTGATGAGACGATTGAGTTCGCCAGGGTCGGCCCATTCGTCCCCTCATCCGATTCCGCAAGCGAGCTATCGCCCGCGATCTCGCGAGCCATCTGGTCCCCGAGAAGTGAACCCACCTCATCACCGGTTAGTTGACGCCAGCCTGTCGCGGTGGAGGAATCGGGAATCGCGGCAGAGGATCGATCAGCGTCGGGGTCGTTCGCCAGGATTATGTCTGCCCCGATCTCCCGTGCCAGTGCGATGGCGAGGTCCAGAGCCCCCGGTTCTTCTGGATTGGGGAATGCGACCGTGGGGAAGTCAGGGTCCGGCTCGTGTTGTTGGGCAACCACCGTCACATCGGTGAATCCGACCGCGTCAAGGGCCCTAAGCGCGGTCTCTCCACCAACTCCGTGCATCGAGGTGAGAACGATCTTGAGATCGCGCGGACCCTCAGGAACGATCTCCTTGATGCGATCTACGTAAGCCTGGACCATTTCGTCGCCGAGGATTTCCCAACCAGACTCAGCACGAGGAACGGAAGCCACGGACGGGACCGCCATAATCTTCTCCAGGATCGCGCCGTCGTACGGGGTCACGATCTGAGCTCCCTTACCGGAGTCAGTTACAACCTTTCCTCCCAGGTAGACCTTGTATCCGTTGTCCGCGGGGGGATTGTGCGAAGCGGTGACGACCACGCCAGCATCGGCATCAAGTCGTCTTAGTGCAAACGCGGTTAGCGGAGTGGGGAGTGCGTGGTCATAGAGGTAGGCGTGACCGGCACCGGCTTCGACCACTGCGGCCGTGTCTTCGGCAAACTGGCGTGAGCCACGGCGAGCATCATGCCCGACAACAACGGTGAAACCATCGGGAAGTTGCTCTTTGAGATATGCGGTAAGGCCCGCTGCGGCGCGGATGACCACGGCGCGGTTCATACGGTTCGGACCCGCCCCGAGTTCGCCGCGCAGGCCAGCGGTGCCGAATGTCAGCATTCCGCTGAAGCGATCGGAAAGCTCTGCGGCGGCTCCGGTGTCACCCTGGTCGGCTAGTTCAAGCAGATCCCGTAGCGTCTTCGCGTCGTTCGCATCGGGGTCGTCCTGGATCCACGCCAGAACCTCATCACGGTTATAACTCATCGTCTTTCCTGTCTCTGCTCAGAACTGCTGGACAATTTCGGCAAGTAACGCAGCGATCCGCGGTGCTGCTTGTTCCCCGGCCTCTATCACTTCCTGGTGCGATAGGGGCGCTTCGGAGATGCCTGCAGCCAAGTTGGTCATCAGGGACAGCCCCAGCACCTCAAGTCCTGCCTCCCGAGCCGCAATGGCTTCGAGAGTGGTTGACATTCCAACCAGGTCGCCGCCAATGATCCCCGCCATCTTTACTTCAGCGGGTGTTTCGTAGTGGGGGCCGCGGAACTGGACATAGACGCCCTCGGGCAGCGTCTCATCAACGGAATGTGCAACGTCGCGTAGACGCCGGGAGTAAAGATCGGTGAGGTCAACAAAATTCGCCCCCTCAATCGGGGATTCTGCTGTGAGGTTGATATGGTCGCGGATCAGCACTACCTGCCCGGGGTTCCACTTGGGGTTCAGCCCGCCACATCCATTGGTTAGCACCATCTGCTCGGCTCCGAGCGCAGCGGCGGTTCGGACGCCGTGGGCAACCGCTCGCAGTCCCTTACCCTCGTAATAGTGGGTTCGGGAACCGAGGACGAGGGCGATCTTGTCTGTCCCCTTCACCCGGATGGTCCGCATGGTCGCGCCGTGCCCAGCCACTGCCGGGGCGGAGAAACCTGGAACCTCGGCAGCGGGTAACTCAGCGATGGTTTCACCGATAAGTTCGGCGGCCCCACCCCAGCCTGAGCCTAGAACCAGGGCGATATCGTACTTATCGACTCCTGAGTGTTCACGGATTGCCTTCGCTGCCTTCTCGGCCATGTCTTGGGGACTCTTCCCCTCAAAAACGTCATTGGTCATGCATCCAAAGCTACCGGGAAACCGATCAGTAAGACAGTCGAACGGAAGGGCTTACGGCATTGGGATTAGTCACCGTGTAACCTCACTAGACGGGAACTGACGCACCGATGTATATGGGCCGACGTCAGACATAAGGGAGCGAACTATGACAAAGCGTGAAAGCTACCGGCGGGGATCAGTAATACTGCGAGGCAAGCAGATCCCGACAGACACCGCCGACTCGGCACTTCTTCAGTCACGAAGTAGTGATCCGTGGCGGGTGATGCGAATTCAGTCCGAGTTCGTTGAGGGGTTCGGCTCGCTTTCAAACATCGTCAACGCCGTTTCCGTCTTCGGATCAGCGCGAACCAAACCTGGCACCAAGGACTACGAAATGGCCGAGGAGATCGGCAAGCTAGTCGCCGAGCGGGGTTTCGCGGTTATCACCGGCGGAGGTCCGGGCATCATGGAAGCCGCGAACAAGGGGGCGTACGAGGCCGGTGGGGTCTCAGTTGGTCTGGGTATCGAACTCCCCTTTGAACAGGGGATGAACCAGTGGGTCGACCTGGGGATCAACTTCAGATACTTCTTCGCCCGAAAGGTAATGTTCGTTAGGTACGCTCGCGGCTTCATCGTGTTGCCCGGTGGGTTCGGCACCCTCGATGAACTGTTTGAGGCCATGACCCTGGTTCAGACCCGAAAGATCGAGCGGTTCCCGATCGTTTTGGTGGACAGTGAGTTCTGGGCGCCACTCCTCGACTGGCTACGAACCTCGCTCGTTGACCGCGGACTCATCCATGCCGCCGATATGAACATCGTGGAGGTTGTGGATACCCCTGAGGAAGCAGTAGAGGCGGTCTGGGCCGGTATCGAGGCGATGACAAACGGGAACTGACCTCTAAGAGCGCGAAGCCTTGGGGAAGAAGGTCCGGGAACCAGTGCCCAAATCACGGTAGACTAGGCCCTGTAGCGGGTTTTGGGCTCGCGTAGTCGTACTTGCCGTAAGGAGCTGTAATGGCAGCAATGAAGCCTCGCACAGGTGACGGGCCTCTGGAAGCCACTAAGGAAGGGCGGGGGATTGTCATGAGAATCCCCAGTGAAGGTGGGGGCCGGTTGGTGATTGAGTTGACCCCGGATGAGGCAACCGCACTGGCAGAAGCTCTAAAGGGAGCCGTTCCCGCGTAGCCCGGGCAACGAAGAGGCAGACATGAAAAGGTCGAGGATGAAAGTCCTCGACCTTTTGCAATCCCGCTTCCCGGTTAGTGTTTCGTCGCGAGGATCACTCCGTCACCCACCGCGAGCACCGCTAGGTCGAACGAATCTGACTCTTCGAGTTCCTTGCACACCTCGCGCATAGCTACCGTGTGAGGGTCGCGCCTGGCCGGGTCTGCAACGTTTCCAAACCACAGTCCGTTCGGGATCACGAGGGCGCCGCCTGACTTAAGGATCCGGTTTGCGTGTTCGACATACGCGTACGTTTCTTCGGGAAGGCCGTCGAGGACCACCATGTCGTACGAATCGGCCGCCAGCCGGGGGAGAACATCCAGCGCTCTTCCATTGATGAATCTGGTTCTGGGAGAAGGAATCTGCGCCTGTCGGAACGCCCTCGCTGCCTCGCGCTGGAATTCACTCTCGGGATCGATGGTGGTTAGGACGCCCCCGGGAGCCATGCCTGCGAGGATCCACAGCCCCGAAATTCCCGTTCCAGTTCCGATCTCAACGACCGATTTCGCGTTTCGCAACGCTGCAATCGCACGTAGAAGTGCTCCGGTCGACGCAGAAACGGGATCAACACCCAGTTCTTCTGCTACTTCCCGGGCCGTTTGGATCTCCGGGGATTCCAATGGGAATTCCTCGCAGAAGGACCAGATCGTGTTCTTGTCGGTTGCCATCGCCGCCCTCTCGCCTAACCTGGTTCAAATCTACCGGCATCCTGGCGAAAACGACGGCTTTGCGAAACGAAATTAGTGAACGATCGGTGCCACTCCAAGTGGGCGTCCAGCCAGGCCGCGGGCCTTCGATCCAATGTTCTGCGCAAGTTCGCCGAGAACCAGGGCACTGGGAGCGTCAGCATTGCTGATCACCGGATCGCCTTTGTCGCCCCCGACCCTAAGCTCGATATCAAGGGGAACCTGAACCAGTAACGGCACCGGATAGCCGAGAAGCGTCGAGAGGTGACCCGCGACGATCTGCCCACCACCTTTCCCGAAGAGATCCAGTCGGGAGCCATCTTCCTGCTCCAGGTATGACATATTCTCGATGACACCGATAACGCGCTGCTGCGTCTGAGTCGAAATTGAACCGGAACGTTCGGCCACCTCGGCTGCCGCCACCTGTGGAGTCGTCACGATCAGGGTCTCGGCCCCCGGAAGTAGCTGGGCAACCGAGATTGCCACATCGCCGGTCCCTGGCGGCATGTCAATCAACAGGACGTCCAGGTCACCCCAGAAAACGTCTGAGAGGAACTGCTGCAACGCGCGGTGCAGCATTGGACCACGCCAGATGATCGGCTGGCCCTCGGGAACGAACATCCCAATCGATATGACTTTGACTCCGCCCGCACCGATCGGGGGGACAATCATTCCATCGATGGACTGCGGCTCGGTCGTGATTCCAAGCATTCGGGGAATCGAGAATCCGTAGATGTCAGCATCAAGCACCCCGACTTTTAGCCCCTGATTGGCCAGTCCGACCGCCAGGTTCGCGGTCATTGAGGACTTTCCGACGCCGCCCTTCCCTGAAGTCACCGCGATGACCCGCGTGAGTGATCCAGGCAGGTTGAAGGGAATTTCCCGTTCGGCGTGGCCCGTGAGTTGTTCGCGCAGGGCCTTCTTCTGTTCATCACTCATGACGCCCATGGTGACCCGCACGGAGTCGACTCCCTCCAACGCGCCAACCGCGGCCTGCACATCGGTCGTTATGGTGTCGCGTAGGGGGCAACCAGCCGTGGTCAGAAGGATCGCTACGGTTACTGTCCCACCGTCGATCTGAACATCATCAACCATTCCAAGATCCGTGATCGGTTTGCGAAGCTCCGGGTCGTTGACCTTGGCCAGGGCTTCCATTACGGCATCATGTGAGAGCGTCATTCCTCCATGTTATCGGGCAGATAGCTGCCGGTTCGACGCCAATAGCGAAAGCCAATCGCGCACGGCTGTCGCTTCGCCGTACTCTTGAGGCCAAAGGCAGATTGAAGGACGTCATATGTCAGTGAACTCACCTCGCACCAGGTACCCGGCGGAGCTACCGACCGGCACCGAGGTTGCCTCATACACCAGGTACGAGGACGCTGCGGTGGCCGTCGACACGCTTGAGAAGGCGGGCTTCCCGCTCGCCGCGGTGACGATTGCCGGATCTGACCTGCACATGATTGAGAAGGTCGTTGGAAAACTCACCCCGGCGCGTGTCGCGCTTACAGGGGCGGGGCAGGGGCTCACCTGGGGACTGCTGATGGGCATCTTCGCTATCTTTGCGCTTCCCCAGGGTGGATCGATAGTTGCTCTGATCGCCGTCGCCATTGGTATCCTCGCCGGCGTCCTCATCAGTGTTGTCATGTGGGCGACCAGCACCAAGAAGAGGACGTTCTTTTCCCACTCCGCCATGGTCGCGTCGAGGTACGCGATTCTGGTGACCGAGCAGGTGGATAGGGCTCACAACATCCTTGCTGGGGCGAGTGGAAACACTGCACCCAGCCCTCAAAAACCAACCCGCCTGACGCAGAGTGCCAGGCCGCCGAGGACATACTCGGACGCGCAGAACCAGTCCGGGGCATCACAGCGAAACCCAGCTCCGAACGTAACTGGTGTTCCTAAGGACAAAGAAGATGAGCCTAAGAAGCGCGCCTCGCTAGAGCCACCCAAGTTCGGTGTGCGCCTCGATGATACCCAGAACCGGGCGAGCCAAGAAAACACCCCTGGCCCCGGAGATCCGGAGCCAGGGAGCAAAACCCCAAAGGCCTAGAAGGAGCCAGGCTAGTTGCTTTGAACCCGCTCAATCCAGGCCTCAACGTCGGGAATGGTTCGAGGGATTGCCTCGCTCATTCGACGTGGAGTTCCGTCAGCTTCAATAAGGATGTCGTCCTCGATTCGGCAACCAATCCCACGCATTTCTTCGGGCACCGCTAGGTCATCGGCGCGGAAGTAGAGACCCGGTTCGATTGTGAACGTCATTCCCGGCTCAAGTAGACCGTCCTGGTACATTTCCTGGCGAGCCTGAGCGCAATCGTGCACGTCCAATCCCAGGTGGTGACTGGTGCCGTGTGGCATCCACCGACGGTGTTGCTGTCCCTCTTTCTTCAAGGACTCGGCTGCCGGAACCGGAAGGACTCCCCACTCCTCAAGACGCGCCGCCAACACCTCCTGCGCCGCCTCGTGCAGATTACGGAACTTGACACCGGGCTCAGCCGCGCGGGTGAGGGCAGCCTCTGCCGCGTCGAGAACCGCTTGGTAGATCTTCGCCTGAGCTTCGTTGAACTTGCCGTTTACCGGGAGGGTTCGGGTGATGTCAGCGGTGTAGAGCGAATCCACCTCGACCCCCGCATCTACCAGAACGAGTCCATCGGCGGGGACAGTTCCTGAATTGTCCATCCAATGCAGGGTATTCGCGTGGTTGCCACCAGCGGCGATGGTTTCGTAGCCAAGGCCGTTGCCGTCCTCGCGTGCAACTGCCGCGAACGCACCCTCAATCACGCGCTCGCCGCGGGGATGTCCTGCGGCGCGGGGAAGGGAGCCGATGATCTGCTCGAAGCCGCGCATAGTTGCGTCAATGGCTTTCTGCATCTGCTCCACCTCGAACTCGTCCTTACAAAGACGAATTTCCGAGAGTTTCTCAACCAGCAGTTCGTCGCCTTCCAGGGCGTCCTTACCGGCGGGAAGTCCGGCTTGCTCACGAATCTCCTCGACCATCGCACTGACGTTCGCGTCAACCTGGGGCAGAACCCGTAGCTGAACCTGACCAGCATCCTTCGCCAGTGCGTCGCGGAGGGTGTCGATGGCTGCGCACTTGATTCCGGTGGCGGCCTCCATCTCCTCAAGCGAGGGTCGAGCGCCCACCCAGAACTCGCCGTAGCGCGAGTCCGCGTAGAACTCTTCGGAGGTACGTGAGGATCGAGGAGTGAAGTAAAGAACCGCCTCGTGCGTCTTCTCTGAGTCCGTCAGCGGGTGAAGAACGAGGACCGCGTCAGGTTCAAGTTCGGCCCCAAGTCCGGTCATATGCGCGAACGCGGAGTGAGCGCGGAAACGGTAGTCGGTGTCGTTGCTACGAATCTTGAGGTTCCCTGCCGGGATCACAAGCCGCTCGCCCGGGAACTGCTTTCCGATTGCTTCATGGCGGACGGGCACGTAGTCGGCGGTGCCGGTCGGATCAAGGTCCAGCGGGGGACGCTCGCCCCAGTTGCTGGCCATGAACTCGCGGAAGGCTTTTCCGGAGGGGCGATGCGAGCGGTTGTCTCCTCGAGACTCAATTGGCTGATCAGAACTGCTGGTTTCGGTCGTTTCACTCATGGTTCAATCCTGGCACTACCGAACCTGGTTGGTTGACCGGGGTCGCGTTTTGGCCTGTCTGTCGTGAACCATGGGTTTCGTGGGTGCTTTGCTTGCCGAGACCCCTGATTCGTGCCTCACTTTTGGGTGGCCCAGCGATGCGGCAGTGAGGTGCATCAAGCGGGTTCGTCCCATGCGGTGTTGGGGGCATACGATGGGCCGATGATCCGGATCGACCCCCACGCACACACTATCCACTCGGATGGGACTGACACCCCGAGTGGTTTGGTTCGCGCGGCCAAAACTGCCGGGCTTGACTACGTGGGCATCAGTGACCACGACACAACCGCGGGGTGGGACGAGGCCATAGAGGCGGCAAAGGCAGCCAGAGTCGGACTGATCCCCGGAGTGGAGTTTTCGGCCCAGTGGCAGGGACGCCCTGTGCACGTCCTCGGACTACTTGTCGATCCAGCATACGAACCCCTGCAACAGGAGTTCGTCAATGCGCAGAACTCTAGGGCTGAACGCCTCGCTCGCATGGTCGCGAAGATGCAGGGAGATTTCCCGGGGCTGGCGTGGGAGAACGTGGAGGCGCGCGCGAACGGTGCTCCTCTGGGTCGTCCTCATCTGGCGGACGAACTGGTTCAACTCGGGTATGTGCCGAACCGTTCGGAGGCGTTCAAAGTGATCCTGAGTCCCGCCGGGCCATACTGGGAACGGCAGCGGACCCTGCCGCCTCGTGAGGCCGTAGAGCTGATCAGGGCTGCCGGGGGAGTGCCAATCCTCGCGCATCCGCAGGCGACTCGGCGTGGGCGTCCGGTGCCTCAGGAGGTTGTGCAGGAGATGGTGGAGGCGGGGCTTTTCGCTCTGGAACGTGACCACCGCGATCACAATGAGGAAGACCGCGCGGAAGTTGAGCGGCTCGCCGAGTACTTTGGGCTACCAATGACGGGCGGGTCCGATTACCACGGACTGGGAAAACCCAACCAGTTGGGTGAGAACCTCACAGGCGAAGAGGTCTTTGAACAGATTCGGAGGCAGGGAGCGATAGAGGTGATCGAGCCGTGAACCTAGATGACATCATCAACTTGACGCTGCTGGCGACCACCTTCACAACGCTGTTCGTGATTATGGATCCGCCGGGAACCATCCCCGTGTTCCTGGCTTTGACCGGCCGGATGGACAGGGCAGCGCAAAACAAGGCTGCAATTCAGGCAACCTTTACGTCTCTGTTCGTGATTGTTGGTTTCGCGGTCGCGGGCAACTTCCTTTTGCGGGCACTGCATATCTCGATGCCGGCGCTTCAGCTTTCAGGCGGCATCCTATTGTTCCTGGTGGCAATGGAACTACTGATGGGCAAGGGCGAGTTTGGCGGGCCGTCCGAGGACATTCAGTCCAACGTCGCGATGGTTCCCCTCGGTACTCCGCTTCTCGCGGGTCCCGGTGCGATCGTTGCGGTGATGGTTGCGGTTAACCAGGGCCACAACACGGTTGCTGGTTGGGTGGCCGTGATGCTGGCGGTGCTACTGATGCACGTGGTGATCTGGCTGACGATGAAGTTCTCGATTGCGCTTCAGAAGCTACTCGGGGACGACGGGGTGATGATCCTGACGAAGATCTCCGGTGTCTTGCTGGCGGCAATCGCAACCCAGATGGTCGCGACGGCCGTGTTCGAGTTCATCGACACCTACATGGCAGGCGGCGCAATCTAGGCGAGCACGGCTCATTCGGAACTCTTCCCGCCGTTCCCTCGGGTTTGTTCATCTACCGTCGGTTGCGTTTGCGGGTTGCGATCCTGCTGTCGGGGGACGTCACTCTGGCTTGTTAACGCGGCGGCGGGTGCGCTTGCGCGGCTTCCGGGGTTTGTCGTCGCCCGGGGTCGCGTTTTCGCTTTGATTCTTGGACGAGGACCCGCGGCTCCGGTTTCCTTTTCCTTTGCCACCACCGGACTTCTTTCCCCTATCGTCCTTGGATTTTCCTCCCTTAGGACGGTCTGAGCCGCCGAGATCCTCTAGTTCCTCGGCATCCAATCCCTTACGGGTCCGCTTTGCGCGAGGGAGACGACCGGTGACGTCCGTCGGGATTCCCAGGTCCGTGTAAAGGTGATCCGAAGTGTGGTAGGTCTCCGGCGGGTTAGCTAGGTCCAGTTCGAGGGCCTTCGAGATAAGTCCCCAGCGGGGCAGGGCATCCCAGTCAACAAATGTGACTGCGGTTCCCTTGGCACCAGCGCGGGCGGTACGACCAATGCGGTGCACGTAGGTCTTGTCATCCTCGGGACTCTGGTAGTTAACAACATGGGTGACGTCATGAACGTCAATCCCTCTCGCCGCAACGTCTGTCGCAACCAGCACGTCAACCTTGCCGTTGCGGAACGCGCGGAGAGCCTGTTCACGGGCGCCCTGTCCAAGGTCTCCGTGGAGTGCACCCACCGCAAAACCTCGTTCGGTCAACTCCTCAGTGAGACGGGCTGCAGTCCGCTTGGTCTTGACGAAGATGATGGTGCGTCCGCGGCCCTCGGCTTGAAGGATGCGGGACATGACCTCGACCTTGTTCATCGGGTGTGTGCGGTAGGCGAACTGCTTCACCTGCTTGACGGTCGCGCTGTCATCATCCGGGTCGTTGGCGCGAATGTGAGTCGGCTGACGCATGAAACGGCGAGCCAGAGCAACGACAGGTCCGGGCATAGTGGCGGAGAACAGCATCGAGTGGCGAGTTGGGGACACTTTGGAAAGGATGGTCTCGACATCGGGAAGGAAACCGAGGTCGAGCATTTCATCGGCCTCATCCAACACCACGGTCTTTACGTGGCTTAGATCCAGGACGCGGCGGTTTGTCAGGTCAATCAGTCGTCCAGGGGTGCCCACAACCACCTCAACGCCGCGTTTGAGGGCGTCGATCTGAGTGTCGAAGCCGACACCGCCGTAGATGTCGAGGATGCGCGCCGACAGGCCCTTGCCTGCCACTCTCAAATCGTCTGCAACCTGTTTGCAGAGTTCGCGGGTTGGAAGGACGATTAGTGCCTGCGGCGCTCCAGGTGCTTGGAGGTCACTGAATCCCTCATCCTTTGGTCCGACAACCGACTGAAGCACGGGAATCCCGAAGCCGAGTGTCTTGCCCGTTCCCGTCTTTGCTTGGCCGATGATGTCACGTCCCTCCAATGCAACAGGAAGGGTCAGTGCTTGGATGGGGAAGGGATTTATGATGCCCGCGTCTGCAAGGGCACTGGCGATTGCCGGATTAATGTCATAGTCGGCAAAGGTATTTTGACTCACGTTCTGCCTTTCAAGGAGTCTCAAGTGTTACTAGGCAGCCGATCGTCAATATCTTTGAAGTGGGGCCAATGCCCCAAAGTACCCGAGTGTCCGTCACGACCGGGCAACCTGTCTAGAAGTCTAGCCTGCTTGGCGTGGCTCCCCCTGTGAACAGCGCTATAGGCTTGTGTTATGAGCAACGACGATCTAACACCGCTACCGGAAGCTTCGACCGCTGAGCAGGAGGCGATTGGGCTATTTGCTTTTAGTGCGCTCGCGGCAATGACGCGACTGGCGAAGGACGGCGACCAGGCCCCGACAATCGAGTATCACATCGACATGTCACGAATGGCTGACAGAGGATACCGACGCTTCACCGAGCTTGAGGACATTGCTGCAGCTCGGGGCTTCTCACTTGCTGAGGCCGCGGGAATCTACGCTGGTCTATTTGACGAACTCGACGATCGGACTCGTCCGTCAGACTGGTGGGAACGCAGTGTAAAGAGCTACATCGTTCTCGGCATATTCGCCGATGTCCTGAGCGAGCTCAGCGAACGCCATCAGATAATCGAGGCTGATCTTGTCGCCTGGGATTTGGGACACGGAAAATGGGTCGAGGATCACCTCGCCGACCTGACGGCTGATGATCCTCAGCTAGCGTCACGGCTCTCGCTTTGGGCTAGGAGGGTGGCGGGAGAGGCCTTCGGGCTCTTACGTGCAACCCTGTTCACCTACCCGGATCTTGCGATCGACCCGGATACTGTTGACGCGGTGGTGGCTTACTCGACGAAGCGCCACAGGGAGCGCATGGAGGCAGTGAATCTGAAGGCGTAGCGCTGCGACTACATCCGACCAAAGCCGACCGGGCTGGCTTTGCGCGTGGGAACCAGAGCGTAACCAATAGCACTGGCGGGAACCAGAACTCGTTCGCCCTTGGCGTCGGTGAGGTCGAGGATTTCCCCCTTGTTAATTGCGTTTCGTACCGTTTCGAGAATGGTCTCTTCGTCGCCCTCAATATCAAGTGCCAGCGGCGGGATTCCATCTCGCAGATTCAGAACTAGTTTCATCATGGTCTCCTAGGAATAGGTGCCCATCTGGGCCTGAACTGATTCTAGTCTTCGGTCTTCGGTCAAATCGCGGTCGATCTCCCGGGGCTTAACGGCATCCGGACGTATTTGTCGGAGCTCTGCGCCATACTCGGTTTGTAGGGAGCGGGAAGCCGTGGAGGGAGCGTCATGCATCAAGCGACAGAGCCAGGGGAGTCGGTTAGCTACGACCGATTGCTTGAGAGCGCGCTTGAGGGTGAATCGTTCTGTGTGAACGCTGGCCCGGGAACCGGGAAGACTCGGTTGGCAGTTAAGGTGGCGGCGGAGTCACTGGCACAGGGCGCGAGTCGTCAGGGAGACTTCTGGTCTCCGGTGCTGGTTTTGACCCCTGACCGTCGTAGAGCGACTATTACTGATCGACTTATTGGCAGCGAGCTAGCGAAAATCGAGGGTCAGGGGGCTTCATCCGGGGTTCTTGACGGTCCCGGAAGTCACAGGTTGGTGCGCTCGGTTAACTCCTACGCTCATCTGGTCGCTAATCTCTGGGCGGTCGAACGGGAAGAGCCTGTGCCGCGGATTCCGTTTGCCTCGGGTGGGGATGAGGACGCATGGGTTGAGCAGTTCCTAACCTCTTTACCTGAAGGGGAGGGCCGCTATGCGTCGCAGTTGATGGACACTCCGGTTTTCCGGATGGAACTTAGGAATCTTCTGGCGAGGTCTGGTGAGTTTGGTTTGTTTGCTGAAGATCTTGAGAAGCTGGGGAGCGAATACGACCGTCCACTGTGGTCCTTGGCAGCGAGGGCCTACCGTGATTTCGCTGGAGGGGGGGATATTCCGTTCACCCCGGCAAGCCCGCATGTCGACACGGCGCGAATGCCGCGTATAGCGGCCCGTCTGCTAAGCGGATGGGAAGACGATAGGCAGGCTTTGGGACTCAAGCTAGGCCGTCCCATCCCAAAGATTCTGGTCGTTGACGATGTGCAGGATCTTACGGCCTCCGGCGCACAGCTGGCGCGGATAATTGCTCGGTACGCAGATCAGGTCGTCCTTCTGAACTCTCCATTGACTGCGGCAGCGGCGTTTCGCGGCGGTGATCCGAGTCTTGGCGAGCGTTTAGCACGGGGTGTTGCGGCGGATCGGCAGGGTGGGGAAGGAATTGGGGGCAAATACGTTGGTAGGCCTTTCCCCACTGTGAGTTTGATTGAGAACTTCCGATCAATATCGGAGATCGTCAGGGCGTCGAACGTCGTCGGATCTTGGGTTCCTCCGCCTCTTCCTCCAATGGAGTCTAGTAGAGGGGGGGTAGACCGCGGAGTCACGCTGGCGTTGTCGCCCACGGAGACCCACAGGGAGGCGCTCATTGCCGAAAGGCTGAGGGAACACTACCTTTTCGGAGGCGTGTCATGGGAACAGATGGCAGTTATTGTCCGTAATGCTGCCCAGGTCGAGTCCGTGCGCCGGCGCCTCATTCGTTCTGGGATCCCACTGAAGAGTGCAGATCGTCCGATGAACCTTTCATCCGTGCCGATTTGCCGGTCACTGCTGGAACTCATTGTTCTTGGAGCACAGGAGTCAAGTGGCGAGGGATTGCAAGACGGAGGAATGCAACAACTTGACCCCAGTGCGGGGGCGCTTGATCTGCTCAGGTCGCCGCTGGTAGCGGCTGATCCGCTTGCGGTCTTTCGTCTGATCCGTGACCTGCGGGTTCGACTGGGTGCGCGCGAACTCACCGCTCTAGACCTGCTGAACATTCCAGAGGGCGAACTTGATTTGGGCGAGATAAAGGGAGACCGTCTGCGGACTGTGCTTCTGAGGAAGGTACGCAAAGCAAGAAAGCTCTGGCATCTGAAGTCACAGGCAGCACGAATGACCCCGCAGGCGGGCCTGTGGTTGCTCTGGGATAGTGCAGATCTTGCGGAGACCCTGCGGGAGCGCGCTGTTGCGCCGTCAACTTCCACAGCTAACCTGGTTGATTCTCGTGGAGCTGCGGACCAGTTGGATGCGGTCATTGCGCTGCTGAGAAAGGCCGACCTTTGGTCCCAGAAGCGGCTGGAACACGTCGATTCAGGCAGCGACACGGCGCTTAACTTCGCTGAGGAGTCCCTCAGAGAGCAAGTTGAGTCTGACTCCCTCGTGCGGGGTGGAATCGCAGAGTCAGGGGTTCAGGTGCTGACTGCGACCGCGAGCGCCGGGCAACAGTGGAGCATCGTATGTGTCGTGGGGCCGCAGGCTGGACAGTGGCCCGGTGGGGCCGTCGGATCGTTCGGCAATATTGGAGAGCTACGAGCAATCGTTGATGCCGCCATGACTGAGAACTCCGAGGGGAAACGATGGCAGGGGGAGGTTCCACTTTCAGAGCACTTCACAGATCGAGGTGTAGGGGCAAGTCGTGAGTATGCCCAATCAGTTAAAGAGAAGCGAATGGACGAGGCAAAGCTCTTCAATCTCGCGGTTT
>WPCI01250557.1_pt1 | contig 69253 bp, 64 predicted proteins | sample 5399871 | NCBI WGS metagenome assembly WPCI01 (sample SAMN12869469, study PRJNA574797) | sludge metagenome | isolation source: wastewater treatment of pH7 | place: China:Beijing | collected 2019-05-20 | reverse complement strand
CGTCGAGGGTGCTTCCGGTCCGTTGCTCAACCGGCTCTTCCGCGGGGCGATCGCCGCCGGTGGCAAGGTCCGACACGAGACCTCGATCAGCGAGAAGGGGGTCTCGGTCGCTTCGGTGGCGGTCGCTGAAGCCAGGAGGATCCTGGGCGATCTATCCAACCGCCGGGCGCTTGTCGTCGGGGCGGGCACCACTTCCGAGCTGGTGGCCAAGGCCCTCACCTCCTCCGGAACAGAGTCTGTCTTCATCGCGAATCGTCACTTCGACCGGGCCCGGGAACTTGCCCGCCGGTTCGATGGCGGTGCTGCCCGCATCGCCGACCTTCCCGAGCATCTGGCCGACCCGGACATCGTCGTGTCGGCAACCAACTCTCCTCACCATCTGCTGGACCGTGAATTGCTTGAGCCGGTCATGGAGAGCCGCAACGATCATCCGTTGCTCCTGATCGATCTGGCTGTTCCCCGTGACATCGATCCTGGGGTCCGCGAGCTGGCTGGGATTACCTCGCTTGACATCGACGATCTCCAGGTCGTGATCGAAAGGAACGCGGCCAGCCGGGCGGCGGAAGCTCACAAGGCCGAGCGGATCATCGATGCTGAACTGGAGCTTTTCGACCAGTGGGTTGATTCGCTGGAGGTGCTGCCTGCGATTGTCGCCCTGCGCGAGCGCGCCGACGAGATCGTGCGGAGGGTCCTGGCCGAGAACGAGGACCGCTGGATGAACCTCGACGCCGATGACCGGGAAAGGGTTGAGGCGGTGGCCCGGGCCGTGGCCCGGCGCATGCTTCACGAGCCGACCCTGAAACTGAAGGAGATGGCCGGCACGGACGCTGCCTATGAGGCGGTCAACACCGTTCGTGAACTGTTCGGACTCGATGTGAACACTGACCCGGGTGGCGGCACCGAAGCGACCGTCACCCCGATCCGGCGCGGAGTTTGAGCGGGTCCGGCCAAGCCCCGGTCGTTGCGACCAGGCCAAGCCCGCTGGCTCTGGCCCAGGCCAGGCTGGTCACCGCGGCTCTGTCGCTGGAAGAAGGCGCCCTGCTCGAGGTCGACAACCAGACGGGAGCGGGAGACAAGGAACGGTTTGTGCGGGGGGTTGAGCAGGCGATCCTCGCCGGCCGGGCAGACCTCGGGGTCCATTCAGCCAAGGACCTGCCGGGAGAGATGACCTCCGGCCTCACCATTGCCGCCGTGCCAGGAAGGGCGGATGCCCGCGATGCCTGGATCGGCCCTGGCAGGTCGGTCATTGAGATCCCGGAAGGGGCTCGCGTTGGCACCTCCAGCCTTCGCCGCCGGGCCCAGCTCTCGGCGCTCAGGCCGGACCTGGTCATGGTCAGCATGTCCGGAAACGTTGACACCCGTCTCTCGAAACTTGATTCGGGTGAAGTGGACGGCCTGGTTCTCGCCATGGCCGGACTGGACCGGCTCGGCCGTGGCGAGGAGGCCTCCTTCGTTTTTGGGCTCGATCACATGACCCCGGCCGCCGGGCAGGGGGCCATCGCAGTTCAGACCCGGACCGGAAGGGAGACCGAGGTTGCCGGTATCGGGGATCCCGGGTCAATGACCTGCCTTCAGGCCGAGCGGGCAGCAGTGGTCGGTCTGGATGCTGATTGCTCCAGCCCGGTCGGCATTCACGCAAGGCTCGATCGTGGCTGGCTCATCCTCGACGGTTTCGCCGGCCGCCCGGACGGCAGCGTCTGGGTTCGCGACCGGGTGGAGGGAGATTCAAGCCGTCCCGAGTCACTCGGCAGGGAACTGGCAGACCGGATGATGAAGGCCGGTGCCGTCGAAGCCATGGCCGGTTCTACTCTTTCTGGCTGATGGCTTCTGTCGAAGGAAAGGTCAGCCTGGTCGGCGCCGGTCCCGGTGACCCCGGGTTGATGACCACCCGCGCGCTGGAACTGATCGGTGAGGCCGACGTGATCTTCTATGACCGTCTGATCCCGCCGAACGCATTGGCGGGCGCCCGCCACGACGCGGAACTGGAGTACGTCGGCAAGATGCCCGGCACAGTCCACAATCCGCAGGAAGAAATCAACCGGAGGCTGGTTGAAGCAGCCCGGGCAGGCAAGTCGGTCGTTCGCCTGAAAGGCGGCGATCCGTTCACGTTCGGCCGCGGTGGTGAAGAAGCCGAGGAACTGGCCCGGGCAGGCATTTCATTCGAAGTTGTCCCCGGGGTCACTGCCGCGGCTGCGGCGGCTGCCACGGCGGGAATACCGCTCACCCATCGAGACGATTCTGCCGGGGTTGCCTTCGTCACCGGACACCGCGAGGCGGGGGCAGATGCCGGCCAGGGCATGGATCCGGACGGTTCACTGGCGAGATTCCCGGGGACGCTCGTTTTCTACATGGGGGTAAAACGCCTCGCGGGGAACGCGGCCGATCTGATCGCCGGTGGTCGTCCGGCCGATCAGCCTGCCGCCGCGATCCAGGATGCTTCCACCCCGAATCAACGGGTCGTCACCGCCACCCTGGGAACGATCGCAGCGAGAGTCGAGGAAGCTGGAATTCGCCCTCCCGCGCTGATCGTGGTTGGCGACGTGGTCCGACACCACTCAAGGCTCGCCTGGTTCGGCACCGGACCACTGGCCGGCCGTCGAGTGGTAGTCACCCGCGCGAAGCATCAGGCCGGAAAGCTGGCTGCGCTCCTCCGCGGGCAGGGTGCCGAGGTGATTGAAATGCCGGTGATCGAGATCGAGCCGCTGGTACCGGATCGTGATGCGCTGGACGTTTTCGCTCGTGGTGAGATTGACCTGATCTGCTTCACCAGTCCGAATTCAATCGACAGGTTCTTTGCGGTTCTCGATGGGGAACTGGAGATGGATGCCCGTGACCTGCCTCCCTTGGTTGCAGCGATCGGTCCTTCCACTGCCCGCAGACTGAAGGGGTATGGGATCCGGGCCGACATCGTTCCTGACCGGGCGTTGGCTGAAGATCTGCTCGGGAAGCTGATCGCAGACGGTCATGCTGACAAGCGCATACTGATCCCCCGCGCACTCGAAGCACGCGAGGAATTGCCGGAGGGGCTTCGTCAGGCTGGTGCCGCTGTCACGGTTCTGCCGCTCTATCGCACTGTGCCGGTGGCCCCGGCGAAGAAGTTGCTTCAGCGAGCCGCCGCCGCGGACGCGATTACCTTCACCGCCGCTTCAACTGTGAGGAACCTGCTCGCGGCAGTACCAGGTGGCCTGCCCGGACCGGCCGGTATTTCGATCGGACCGGTCACTTCAGAGGCGATGCGGAAAGCGGGGATCAAAGTGGTGGCCGAAGCTTCCCGGAGTGATCTCGACAGCCTGGCCAAGGCGGTCGCCGTAGCCATGGATACCGGGGTCGAGGCTTGATTCCCGCTGCTTCAAGCCATCCGGTCAGCCGCCCGCCCGGGTGGTGCCCCTGGGGTCGAACCGGTTTCGCGCCTTGGGTCCCAGCGGCCACTACTCCACGAAGGTAACCGAGGGCACCTTGAGGGTGGAGCTGCAGACCCCCTGGAAATCATTTGCTTCCTGTCGGAACTTGACGGAAACAGTCATCTTCCTTGCGGAGATCAACCGGCCGGTGATCGAACCGCTCGACAAGCTGAGCCCGGATGTCTTCACGCTGATCGGGATCTTGAATCGATTCTTCCGGTTTGGCTTGACCGGTTTCATCCGGTCGACGTCAAAGTAGGCGGTATTGCTCTCGATATTGAGCGCAGTGCCGATTGGCGCGCATTTCCCACCGCCGTTGAACTTGAATTTCATGGTCACTGACACCTCCGATATCTTGTGTCCCGAGGTCGTGAAAATTACCCCGGTGTTGCCTCCGCCCGAGTAGAAGCCGTTCTTCAGAGTGAACGGCGCGGCCTGCTTCGGTTGCGCCTGTGTAACTGAAGCCTGCCCCGCCAGCACTCCGGCGAGAAGCACAATGCCGAGGACAGAAGTAGTGATCCTTGTGATCGAAGTCCGGCTCATGGTTCCCTCCGGGAATGGATTCTGGGTGTACTTCGAGTATCTCCGGTTCAGCACAGGAAATGCAAGCCCGGCCCCGTAGGATTTGGCGATGGCAATTGACCGAGCCAAGGCAGCCCTGCTGGCAGCGACCGGACTGACCTGTCTGGTTTTTTGCCTGGCGGTGACAACCCCGGCCTTCGCCGGGATCAGCTGCCGTTATGTCGCGGCCGGGACGGACGGACCTGGGGGCAACCGACTGGAGATCAAGGTGACCCGTTTCGAAGAAGTGGTCGCGCTGTTGCCGGGAAGCGGGGCGAACATCCAGGTAGTCGATGACCAGCGAATGAAGCGGCTGGGTTGCCGGGGAGGCAGGCCGACCATGCTGAACATTGACCGGGTTGATTTCTCGGCCGGCCGTCGCGCCACAGGTTCAACTCTGTTCATTGACGAAGCGCCGAAATTCGGGCCGGGAGCCACTCCCGCTTCGGCCGGGGGCAAGGGGATCAGCTTCTTTGCGAAAGGTCCTTCGCTCAGCTTCGGGATCAGCGGCACCGCCGGCGATGACCTGGTCCGGATGGGTATGGACGGCAAAGCGGCAGCGCTCGACTTCTTCCCGGACGTCTTTCCTGAAAGCGAGGCAGGCGACAACATTGACGCGAGGATCTTTGCGAAGTTCGTAAACCTCCTGGTCAAGTCCGGGGATGGAGCCGATCAGGTCGCCGGCAGCCAGATCGACCTCTCCAACACATGGTTCGACAGGCCACTCGGCGTACCAGCTTCAATTTACGGCGAGGGCGGCCCGGATTACCTGCTCGGTGGCACGAACATGGACTACCTTGACGGTGGACCGGGCGCCGACTCTCTGACCGGGGGTAGCGGCGATGATCAGCTCTTTGGCGGTGGCGGCGTTGACACTTTCATCGCCGGGCCGGGCAACGACACGATCGACACGATCGACGGCAGGCCCGACGAGGAAATCCGCTGCGGTCGTGGCTTCGATCTCGCCAGCATGGACCTCCAGGATAATGATCTTGACTGCGAATCCTTCCGCTTTCCCTGACCATGGAGCCTTCGAATCCCATCCGCCCAGTCACCTTTCTGAGTGACTTCGGCTATAGCGACGAGTACACGGGGGTCTGCCGGATGGTGGTCGCCGGAGTGGACGATCGGATCAAGATGCTCGACATTACTCACGGCATCCCGCCAGGTGATGTTCGCCGCGGCGCTCTTGCCCTGGCTTCAACGGTGCGATTCTCGCTGCCGGCGGTTCACCTGGCGGTAGTCGATCCCGGGGTTGGTGGAAGTCGCCGGGCGCTTGTGTTGACCTGCAAAGAGCACCACCTGGTTGGCCCCGACAACGGTCTGCTCCAACTGGCGGCCACCTTGCTTGGGGGTATCGAAGCAGCCTTCGACATTTCGGCGACCCCGGTCCGGATTGGTGAAAGCGACACCTTTCACGGCCGGGACATCTTCAGTCCAGTCGCGGCGGAGCTGGCCCGGGGTACGGCGCCGGGCGAGCTTGGCGAAGCCGTCGGATTCCGTGATCTGGTTGGACTGGAGTTGCCGGAGCCGCTGATCACGCCGGTTCAGACCGATGCTCATGTCCTCTATCCGGACCAGTACGGAAACGTGATCCTGAATCTCCACACTGAAGCCCTTGACGGCACCTTCTTCACGGAATGTGATGCGGTCTGGATCGAGACGAGCCGGGAGAAAGTCAAGGTTCCACTCGGACGGACCTTCGCCGACGTTGATGCCGGTGAACCGGTCATCCACACTGACTCCACAGGGTATCTCGCCCTTGCGGTGAACCGGGGCAGCGCCGCCGGTCGCTTCGGCCTCGGCCAGGACAATCAGGTCAGGATCACACCGGTAGCCTCCGGCGAGTGATCATCGGTAATCCACACCTTCACTTTCGCGTGATCGGTTCGACCAATGACCGGGCGCGTCAAGCAGCGGCCGAGGGGGCTCCCGGCGGGATGCTGGTCACGGCCGAGGAACAGAGCTCGGGCCGGGGCAGGCAGGGCCGGCCGTGGTCGACGCCGCCCCGATCTGCGGTGGCATGGAGCGTCCTGATCCGCGATTCGATCGAGGTGCCGGGAACCCTGCCGCTTCAGGTCGGGGTCGGGGTCTGCGAGGCGGTGGAAGCGCTCGGCGTTCCCGAGGCCCGGATGAAGTGGCCGAATGACATCTGGATCGACCTTCGAAAATGCGCCGGCATTCTGGTCGAAGCAAGGCCGCAGGACGGCTGGGCGGTGGCCGGGGTCGGTCTTAATCTGACGATCCCCGACGAGGAGTTCCCCGAGGAGATCAGGGGCCGGGCCACCTCGGTCGGCCGCGGAGTCACTTTCGCGGAGGCTGTTGCCGCCCTCAACCTTCATGTGGGGCAACGGCTTCAGGCACCGGTCGAAGAAACTCTCACGGAGTTCGCCCGCCGTGACGCCCTGAAGGGACGAAGGGTGAGTTGGGAGCAGGGCGAGGGAACCGCGGCCGGTATCGATCGCCAGGGCAATTTGCTGGTTGAATCGGCGGCAGGTTGTCTTGCCACCCTGAACGCAGGTGAAGTTCACCTCGCACTTCCGGCCGACGCAGCGTGAGTCCCGTTCAGGATCGCCAGGCGCCCCCAGCGCCTGATTCCGGCAGCCTGCCGGTCAATTTCGACCGTCCCGGTGTGATCTGGCTTCAGGAACGGGCCGTCCCGATCGAACCGACCGGTGCCGGCAAGGCGGCAGCCCGCCTGAGCAACGGGCGGTTGGTTGCCGGGGGAGGCAGCCGCGCCCAGGTGCTGGCGGCGATCGACCGCTGGTACCGGCGCGAGGCCCGAAACCGGATCGAGCCGCTGGTCGAGATCGAAGGTGAACGACTGGGTCTCGAAGCAAAGAAGATCCGAATCGGCAACCAGCGCACCCGCTGGGGATCATGCTCGACCTCGGGCACTCTTTCCTTCAACTGGCGACTGGTAATCGGCCGGCCCGAGGCGCTCCACTATGTGGTGGTCCACGAGCTGATGCACATCCGTCATCACAACCACTCGCGGGCCTTCTGGGACGACCTTGCTGCCGCCTTCCCGGATTTCAGGGGTGAAGCGACCTGGCTGCGAGCCAATGAGCGGCAGCTCCTCAAGTGGAAACCACTGATCTGATCCAGTAGCTTCACCCGCAATGGTCAATCGGGGCAGGGTACGAATCGACAAGGCAGGACTCATTCTTCTGGCGGCTCTTTCCGCCCTGGTGGTGATCGCCTTGCCACAGTCGGCCCCAGCCTCCACGAACTCGGACCTGAATCGGGCTCTTGACAGGATCATGGAGGTGCCGAACGGCCCTCCCGGGATCTCGATGCAGATCGTCCGTGACGGAAAATCCCAGTACTACCGCCGGGGTCTCGCCAATGTGGAGTCCGGCCAGAAGCCACAACTCCGGCAGCGTTTCCGAATCGCATCAGTAGCGAAGGCCTTCAGTGGTGCCGTCGCATTGAACCTGGTCGCCCGGGGTGAGCTTCGCCTGCAATCGACGATCGGTGAAGTCCTGCCCGGCCTGATGCCGAAAGCGAAGCAGGTCACCCTCGCCCAGGCGCTTCATCACACCGGTGGCCTGCCCGAATACATCAAGTCGAAGGGTTTCATCAACCAGATGACGCATCGACCGAAGGCGTACGTTTCTCCCCGGAAGGTCATCTCCTGGGTGCGGGGATCGAACCTGACTCATCGTCCGGGCACAAGGTACGAGTACTCGGACACCGACAACATCGTGGTCGGGTTGATGGCCGAGAAGGTCACCGGAACACCGTACCTGCGCCAGATCCGCCAGCTCGGACGACAGATCGGTGGCCTCAGGTCAACGTTCATGCCCCGCACCGTGAAGCTGCCGGGTCCGTATATGCGCGGCTACGAGATCGAGCCCGGTCAAAGGCCCGGGAATATCTCCAACCTGATCAACCCTTCGGGTGCATGGGCATCCGGCGGGATCGTGTCGACCCTGCCTGATCTGGGGGACTTCTTCCGGGCCTATGTCTCCGGCCGGTTCTTCGGTCAGGGAGAAAACAAGGCACGGGTCATCGAGGCCCAGCGACGCTGGCGGCGGGGCGAGTCGCAGCCGGCCGGTCCGGGAACCAACTGGGCCGGTCTGGGCCTCTTTCGCTACGTGTCGAAATGCGGCACCGTCTTCGGACATACGGGCTCCTTCCCCGGCTACCGCGTCTTCGCCGCGTCTTCGGCCAACGGCAAACGTTCTGTTGCCTTTGTCGCGAACGCCCAGATCCTCAAAGGCACTCAGGGCAATCCGAATGCCCCGAGGATCAGCGCCCTGATCCGCAGAATGCAGGTGGCGGCCGTCTGTCACGCCCTCGGTTAGTCATCTGAGCTCACAGGCCCTTGGTCCGGGTCCGGTGGCGGAATCTTTCCGCTGGTCCTTTCCGCACCCTTCTTTGAATGTGCGGGGCTCAGAAGGTGCTGAATTCGGAGCGGGATAACTCGAAGCCGTTGCCGGTGTTCATGTTTTCGCAGCGCATGCTGTCTCCCTTGTGGCTGGATGAGCATTCAAACGGGCCGACCATGTTGATCATTCCGTGACCCACTTCCGGGCCGCTGTTCAAGGTTGTGTCACCCGCGCAGACGATCTCCGCCTTTCCGTCGGCCAGGGCCAGTCCGTTGCCGTAATCGAGTTGGCATTCCGGATCAGGTTTGACTTTCCAGCTGTGCTTCCTGATGTCACAGCGAACCATCGTCTCATCGGCAATGCAGCCGATGTTTCCGTCCGGTGAGGTGAAGGTTTCGAGGTTGAGCGACACGCTCTCCTGCTTGTCAACCCCGCAACCGGCGAGCAGCAGCCCGGTCACGGCAAGCAATGTCAGGACGCTACGCCGAATCCTCTGTCGGTTCCTCATTCTCGGCCTTTTCGGCATCCGATCCGCGATTCCCTTCATCTTCCACCACTTCGGTCCCTTCGAGCGGTGCTTCGTCGACCGCTGATTCTTCCCCTTCGGTCCCGGTTGCCGCGGTCGTGTTTTGTTCGATCCTGGACTTCGCGGTTTGATCTTTCTTCTTGTTCTTCTTGCGGCGGCGCTTCTTGCTGCCCTTCGGGAAGTTCCTGAGCAGCTCGCGGGCGACCGCGGAAGGCTTTCGGGCCATCCTCATCCGGGCGCCACGCAGAACTTCTTCGCCCTCCGGGGTGTGAGCCACCGCGGCAGCAAGCAGTGAAACGCCGAGGCGGCGGTCCTGCTTGCGAGAAGCCTGGACCAGCTTGCGGGCATTCTTGCCGTGGGCCCGGCCGGCGGAGTTGACCAGCAGGCCGAGCAGACGTTTGGTTTCCGGCCAGCGCTGAACCGCATATTCCTCATGGAGGTCACGGGTATATGACGCGAGTCGCCAGACCCAGGCCTGGGCCTGGTCACGACGGCCGATCCTCTTGTCGACCAGGGCCTTCAGGAGGACCTTGGTGCCGGCCCGCTTGTCGTCACGACCCCAGGTCCCGACTATGTCGATCGCGTCGTCGAATGCCTCGGGATCCTTCAGGTTCGCTATCTCGCCCAGGGCCTTGATCCTGAGCTGCGCGTTGCGGTTGCGCTGGACGCAGGTGATCAGATAACGGCGCCGCAGCTCTTTGGTCTGGTCGTGCTGGAGCATGGCCTTCGCGCGGCGCCAGCCCTGGCTGGTGACTCGCGCTCCGGCCAGGGCAGCCCAGACATGCTGCTCGGCGTAGTCGAGGTTCTCGACCGCGATCCTCCAGATATCCCGTTCCAGTACCTCAATACGCCGCTGCGGATCATCCGAGACCGGAACGATGCGACGTTCAACCCGCACCTTGCGACCCCGGCCCCGCCGGACGGGGCCGACCACAATCGCACCGCCGCGGTACACGTCCCGGTCAAGCAGGCTGTGCAGGGTGACGATCGATTCGTCATGGGTGGTCGCCGGATGGACGAAATCAATGACCAGACCAGCTTCCTTGGAGGGAGAACGGCGGGTCACGCGGCCGACCCTCTGCTGATAGATCCGCTTTGAAGCGGTCGGTGCCAGGTGCATGCAGATGGTCGCCCGCGGTGAGTTCCATCCTTCAGCCAGCAGCTGGGCGTTGCAGAGCACGTCCACCTCACCCCGCTCGAAAGCAGCCAGGGTGTCGGAAAGTTCGCGTTTCGGAGTCTCACCCGAGACCGCCTTGGCGTTGATGCCGAACTCCTGGAAGGCGGCGGCGACGTTCTTCGCGTGTTGGACGCCGGCCGTGTAAAGGACGCCCGGAGCCTTGCGGAAGCGTGACTTGTAAAGATCGGCGATCGCCATGTTGAACGGTGCCTGGTCAAGCAGCTTGGCCAGTTCTTCCTGATCGAAATCTTGGTCCACTTCGCCCTTGCGGAGCGGCACCTTGGCGATCGTGCGGACACCCGGTCCGGGGGGGATTCGGAGGCACCGGAGCGGTGCGATCACGCCACGACGGGCCGCCTGGGCGAGGTCGAAGCGGGAAGTCTGGGTGGGGAAGAGATCGGCGACGTGACGGGCGATCAGGGCGCCGGTTGCGGTCATGCCGATGTAAACCGGTCCCGGCATCGAGCGTATGCAGGCGGAGGTCTTCTCGCCCAGGGCTGTGTGGGCCTCGTCGCAGATGATCACCGAGTACGCATCGGAAACCCGCTTGGCGTTACGGACGAACCACTGGTACGTCTCGACCGTGACCGGGCCGTCGGCTTCATCTTTGCCATCGAGCAGCGGTGGCCGGAGACGGTCCTTGTATCCCCGGTCCGAAATCTCGCCAATGAACTGGTCGACCAGGTTGCGACGGTGGGTGAGAATCAGTACTCCGCCGGTGCGGGTTGCGTCGATAAAGCCAACCGCAGCCACTGTCTTGCCCGCGCCGGTCGCGTGTTCAAACCAGAAGCGGCGGGCAGCACCGGGGTCATCCGGAGCCTCTTCGACTTCGCTTTCTTCTGCCTCGCTTATCTCGGCCCCGTCAACCCAGTCGACGGGTTCCTCGTCCTCGTCGATCTCCTCGTCGAGTTCTTCCGCGTCTTGGTCCTCCTCTGACACATCAACATCAACCGGGTCCGAGGCTGGTTCCTCCGGGACAGGTTCCACCGCGGGCTCTTCTTCCAGGTCCACTTCCAGCGGTTCCTCGACTGCGTTGACCTGCTGTTCGGCCAGCAGCTCGGTCAGGGTGCCTGAAAGAGCGTCGATCTGATGGGGGTTGAGCTCCGCTCCATCCTTGAGCGTGGGGGGCTCCTGTCCGATCAGGCGTTCGAGGCCAAGCAGCAGCGAGAAGTTGCGCCGCCACTCGACCGAAGGTTCGGTCAGTCCGGCGTCGAGTTCGGCGATCGCGGCATCGAAGGCCCGACGCCGCGCGGTCCCGGGCACGAGAGCCTCGGGGCCGTCGCCATTCAGCAGCAGTGCTTCACGCGCGAATTCCGACGCGCGTTTGATGTCTTTCTTTGAGGGAGCCGCAGTAGGTGCGGGTGCTGCAGTAGTCGGGGCCAACTTAGCCTTCGCAAGTGATCCGAACCTAGCAATACAACCTGGCCCGGATGAGTAGGTGATCGAAGATCTCCGACGAAGACGCTTGACGGACTGCCGCCGGATTTCTCCGTGATCCGCGAAGTGGCGGATCGAACATCTGTATTTAATCACTGTTGCAATGAATTCGGCTTCTCACAGACGGCTTCTGGTCCTGATGCTGCTTGGCGCGGCCCTGGCGGCAGTGATCGCTACCGGTTGTGGACCTGGGGATGAAGAGGCCGTTCCAGCCCCTGACTATGCGAAAAAGCTGGCCGGTTCGCCGCCCCCTCTGGCCGATCTGCACGCCGAGTCGGACGAGCTTCTGTCGGGTGGAGTCGACGCGTTCAACGGCCAGCTTGCGGAGCTGAAGGGATTTCCGGTGGTGGTAAATGTGTGGGCTTCCTGGTGCGTCCCCTGCCGCAACGAGTTTCCGTTGTTTCAGAGTGCCTCCGCCCGGATGGGCAGAAATGTGGCGTTTCTCGGTGTGAATTCGAACGACGACGAGGATGCCGCCGCGACCTTCCTCTCGACCCACTCCGTCCCCTATCCGAGCTTTTCTGATCCGGATCAGAGCATCGCCAAGGCCGTTGGCGCGTCTCACGGAATCCCTGCCACTGCCTTCTACAACGCCGACGGCGAGCAGACGATCGTCAAACATGGAGAGTTCAGGGACCAGGCTGAACTCGACCAGTACATCCGCCAATACGCAACAGGTTCAGGCAGCAGTTGAGCCGGACCTATACGCTCGCCTGAGTGGAACTGGACGATCCGACACTCGTATTCCTCCTGCTGACCCTCGGCATGGTCGGGGTCGGGGTCGAGGCGATGACGCCAGGGGGGATCATTCCGGCCGTCCTCGGGATCATCGCCCTGGTCTTCGGAGTGATCGGCCTGGTCAACATCGGGCCGACAGCGATCGGCATCGGCCTGCTTCTGCTGGCGATTGTTCTGTTCATTGCCGCCGTGGCGTTGCGCCTCTATCGGCCGCTCTCGATGCTCGGGGTGATCTCGCTGGTCGCATCCGGGATCTGGATGTTCGACCGGCAGACCGACCCGACATCGATCATCGCGGTGACGATCGGGTCGGTGGCACTCGGGTTCTTCATGCTCTTTGTGATCGAAAGGGCCAGCCGGGTGAAGGAAGCACCGGTCCGCTACGGGCCTGAAGACCTGGTCGGCATGGAAGGTGAGGTCCGGGTGCCCCTGCGGCCGGACGGTCAGGTCTTCGTTGACGGGGCCCTGTGGCAGGCTCGACTCGCAGACCAGGACGGCCGGCTTGGTTCGGGTGAGCGGATCACGGTTACAGAAGTAAAGGGTCTGACTTTGATGGTCAGCGCCAAATCAGCTTCAACTGAAGGAGACAACTAGAGATGGCAGTACTCGGAACCCTCATCGTGATCCTCGCGATTTTCGCCCTGATTGTTCTTTTCTCGGCGATCAAGATCCTCCGCGAGTACGAACGCGGGGTGATTTTCCGTCTCGGTCGTCTGATTGACCAGAAGGGACCAGGCCTGATCCTGCTGATCCCGTTCATTGACCGCATGGTCAAGATCGACCTGCGGACAGTCACCCTGAACATTCCGCCCCAGGAAGTGATCACCCGCGACAACGTTCCCACTTCGGTCAACGCGGTCTGTTACTTCCGGGTTGTCGATCCGAACAAGGCGATCACCGACGTCGAGAACTACCTGATCGCCACTTCTCAGATTTCACAGACCTCCCTCCGTGCTGTGCTCGGCAAAGCCGAACTCGACGAGATCCTCGCTGAAAGGGAACGTCTCAACGAGTCGTTGCAGAAGATCATCGACGAGCAGACCGAGCCCTGGGGCGTCAAGGTCACCACAGTCGAAATCAAGGACGTTGAAATTCCGGAGCAGATGCAGCGGGCAATGGCCCGACAGGCAGAGGCCGAACGTGAACGCCGCGCCAAGATCATCAACTCCGAAGGCGAATACCAGGCTGCCGAGAAACTCACCGACGCCGCTGACATCATCAGCCGCAATCCGGCGTCTCTCCAGCTGCGCTACCTGCAGACCCTGCTCGAAATCAGCGGCAACCAGAACTCAACGGTGATCTTCCCGCTGCCAATGGACCTGATTTCCGCCTTCCAGCAGACCCTGGGAAGCATCGCGGATGGCGAGTCCGGCTCCAGCAGACCCTTCCGCCCGACAATCGGTGGGTCGGCCCCGGAAGATCCTCCGGCCGGAACCTGAACCAGCTGATTTGAGTTCACCTGAAGTCAGGATCGACCAGCTGACCGGGGGCCGGGTCCTGGTCGCACCCGGCAGGGCAGGCCGACCCGATGACTTCACGGCAGGTGACTGGCGGCCGTCAACCGGCGAAGGCTGTCCGTTTTGTGAAGGCAACGAGTCCGCAACGCCGCCCGAGACCGAAGCGGAACGGCCGGATTCGGGAGAGGCGAACGGACCGGGCTGGGTGAGTCGGACGGTCCCCAATCTTTACCCGGCCGTATCGCGTCCGGAGGGTGAGGCCGATGACCCGGAAGCCGTTCGCAAACTGCCGGACCGGGCCGGAGCGGAATCCAGCGCGTTTTCCAGCCCGGCGGATCCGCTGCTTGCCTCAGGTCGTGGCAGTGAACCGGACATGTTCGCCTCCCGGCCCGCAGTTGGTGCCCACGAGGTGATCATCAACTCGCCGGAACATGTGGCATCCATTGCTGATCTGGACGACGCGGCTCTCGCCGCTGCGGCAAGGGCCTGGCGCAGCCGCATGCGTGCCCATCAGGACTCTGCGTACGTTCAGCTGATTCTCAACCAGGGCCCGGCATCCGGAGCTTCGCTTGAACACAGCCACGCCCAGCTCGGAGCGATGGAGTTCGTGCCGCCGGCAGTGGCCCGCGAGCGGGAACGGGTGGGTGCCTATCGGGAACGTACCGCCGGGGCCAGTCTGCTCGGTGAGATCCTTCGGGAGGAGATCCGTCGTGGCGATCGCCTTGTGGCAATCGACGACGAAGTCGCTCTGGTCTGTCCATGGGCCTCCCGTCACCCCTATGAGATGCGGCTGATCCCCCGCCGACCGATCGCCAGGTTCGAGGAAGACGAGGGTGGTGTCGAGATGCTGGGCAGGGCGGTGCGTGCGCTGACCGGTCTTTTCGGCGACCCCTGCCAGCTCAACCTCTGGGTGCGGACAGCCCCCCGGGGGGTAGAGCATTTTCACTGGCATCTCGACCTGATCCCAAGGCTGGAACCCGCCTCGGCCTTCGAGATGGCGACCGGGGTGGACATCAATATCGTCACCCCGGAATCAGCCGCCGAAACCCTCCGTGATGCGCTGTGAGACCGGACCGATGGGCCCGTGCGAGTAGGCTCCGCCGATGCCAATAGATAACCGACCGTTTCCCCGTTTCGTCGCCGATGCTTCCCGCCACGGTATTCCGCACGGCCGTTTCGCCGAACGTCTCACGGCAGCATTCAAAGACGCCTGTGGTCAGATCGCGGACCTGCCGCAGGGAACGGTGATCCCGGACTCGTTCACCTGGTTCCCGGAACGGGCCTGGAGCGGCCGTGTCTGGATTCCCGCAGCAGGCGAAACCGAAGCGGTGATCGAAGAAGGCGGGGAGCCGGAAACGATCGAGCTCTATGGCTTTGTGAGTTTCATCCAGCCGGAAGGTGGCGACCCGGCCGACTTCAGGGCCTCGGCGGATTTCACCGACATCATCGCCGCCGACAACCCCGACTGGACCATCGATATCTCGGATGAGGTGATCGGAACCTGGCATGGAGAGGAGGGCCGGGAAGCGGCGATGACCCTGGTCTGGGGCCGTTCGCTGGTCAGGGAAGCCTTCGCGGTGACCGCGGAGCTGGATGAAGTCACGGTTGATCAGGATCCCCTGTTCGGAGAGCAGTCATCGCAGGCAGACAGGTTCACCCTGATCGCCCCGGATGCCCTGAAGAACTATGGGGACGACGCCTTTCTTGAAATCAGGCTTTGGACTTCACGCGGTAAGGAAGTGGCTCGCGAGTCCCTCTACGAGATCGAGCAACCAGTGAGTCCGGACGAGGAGTGAGTCCCGGGGAACTTGACCGGCCGGATTGCCGGGGGTTGCGGTGAAGTCCGCAGACCGGAGCCGGACTGCCAATTCTGCTTTGATCAGCGGATGAACAAGTCGAGACTTCAGGAACTCCGTGAACTGGTGGACCGCGACACCGGGGGAACCGTGCTCTCGGTTTTCGTTCGCACTGACCCGAGGGACCCGGAGAACAGCAGTGAACATCCGGGATGGACAATCAGCCTGAAGAACGGGATCCGCGAAGCGATCGCGGCGATCGAGCCCGGCCACGAATCTCATCAGGCCGCGTTGAAGCTGGCAGCGGAAGCAGAACGCCGCCTGCAGTCTGCCTCGGCCGCGGAGCGCGGCCGCAGCGTTGCGTTGTTCCTCGGGGCGGACGGTTCGATCGACGAGTTCCACACTTTCCAGATTCCGGTCCGCCAGGGTTACGTCACCTTTGATTCGGGACCTGTCGTCTGGCCGATGGTCGATGTGATCGATCGGGGCCAGCGCACGGGCATCGTTCTGATGAGCAACGACCACATCCGTCTGCTCGAGTGGTTCGACGGCAACGCGCACGACATCGAAGCCTCGACTTACGATCTCGAACTCGGTGACTGGAAGGACTATCGCGGTGCTGCCCGCGCCAACCCGACACGCGGTCAACAGTCGGTAGTGAACACCGACGCGTTCAAGGATCGGGTGAAGGTGTGGCGGAACAAGTTCACCAAGGACTCCGCGGTCTCAATCGCCGAAGCGGCCGAGGATCTCGACTTCGAGCGGCTAATCGTCTGCGCTGACGGTGAACTCGGGACCGGGTTCGAGGCCGCGGTGCCGGATTCGCTGCGCGAGCGGTTGATCGACATCGTTCCGGTGAACCTGATCGACCAGTCGGCGAACGAAGTGGCGGACCACCTCGACGAACGCCTGCGGGAAGACTGGCGAAAGTCGGTCGGGGAGGTGGCGGAACAGGCTCTGTCCAGAGTCAAGGCGGCCGACCGGGGAACCGGCGGACCGGACGAAACACTGCTCGCGTTGAGCGAAGGACGGGTCAGCCACCTGATTTTCGACCCTTACCTGGAGACCAAAGCGGACACGCTCTCCGATGGTGCCCGGGAGGCGATTGAAGCTGCGGGTGAAGCGTCGATCCAGGAAGCCCTGGTCGAGCTGGCTCTGCGTACCGATGCCCGGATCAGCTCGGCTTCGGTTGAAGAGGTCCCGGCCCTCGCTGAAACTGGCGGCATCCTCGCCCTGCTGCGTTACTGAATTCCCGGCCTCGGCTACTCCGACTCCCGTGGGGACCGGCTTCTTCGGTCCCCACGGATAGCATCTTTCTCCGGCCCCGATAGCTCAGCTGGATAGAGCGTCCGCCTCCTAAGCGGAAGGCCGCTGGTTCGAATCCAGCTCGGGGCGTTTCTGCGGTTCGCCGCCGGGCGGGCCGGCCCGTGATGAGGGGGTTGCTCAAACGCCGTTGACGACCGACCCGAAATGACTTGTCGAGTTACCCGTTCGGTGCTGGCTGACCTCTACTTTGAGCCGGTTGAGCCGGCCCTGACCGAGCAGACGACGCAGCTTCCTGCCTTTCGGTGAGAGCCGGACTGTCCGGAAGGTGCCGGGGACCTGCTGGAACGAGGTCTGGCCGACGGTCCGTCCGTCCAGCTTCAACCGGACGATCGTCTGGCAGTGGCCGTTGATCGGGCAGAGCGTCCGCAGCTTCACTTTGTCACCGGTCCGGGTCGCATTTGCCGCACTTTGACGTCCAGCCTGTTTCAGGGTCAGTTTCTTGGACGGTGCGAGGCGAAAGCGCTTCTTGCCGATCCGCCCGGGGACACCATCGGCGTTCAGGGCCTGGACTGTGGCGAGCGCCCATTCACCCCCGGGATGCCGTGGAATCGAAATCTTCCGGCTCTGTGGACCGACGACACGTCGATAGGAGCTGACCTTCCGGCCGTTCTTCCGGACAGCGATTTCGGCCACGTAGCCATGGGCGCCGGGCACCCCTTTCCAGATGGCGGTCGCCTTGTAAACGTTGCGCCAGGCACGAACGATATTCGGGGCCCGGAGCCTGCCCGGCCTCCGGACCTTGTAGTGGTCCTCGATCGTGACTTCTCTCGGAGTTCCGCCGTGGACCACATACGCTCGAAGGCGACGGTTACCGTAATGGCTGCCCCTGGTTGCCTTGAACTCGTAGCGGCCCTTGACCTTGTCGGTGGTCAGGATCGGCTGTTCCGAGTTGTCGGCCATCACTTCGGTGAAACTCAGCCTGGTGTTGGGGTTACCCTCCGAGTTCCAGATCAGGGTCCGGTCAAGGCCCTTGCCGGTCACGCGGGCCTCGACCTTTTCCGGCAGGAGTGCCTGCCCGGTCTTCACGCCCATGACCGGAGTTGAGTTCGCATACGGGGTGATCGTCCATTCACCGTTCCGGAGCCGGGGGCTGAGGATGCTGGTCACCTTGTTCTCTTCATCGGCGACGATCATGAAGCTCTTCTCGCGTATCGCATCCTTGCCTTGGGGGACGGTGAAACTCCGCCCGTCTTTCGAGCGAAGGCGGAACCGGGGGGCCCGGTCCTTTCCGCGGACACTCATCACCACGGTTCGTTTGCCGGTCGAGAGAGTTCTCGTCTGGCTGGCCGTGGCGACTACCTCACCGCTGCGGGTGGCTTTCGGATATGCCTCGCGGTAGCGGTCAAGTCCGCAGGTGGTGCCGAAGGTCTGGACCCTCTTTCCATATTCGTAAACCGCGCCACCGTCAACCCAGAGGACCTTCCAGCAGGCACCGGCCGCTTTGGTGTTGATCAGGATCCGGCCGTCGAAGATGTTGAGCCCGAAGAGCCGGACTCTGCCGTTGCCGGAGAACTGAAATTTCTGTTTGGCCACCCAGCCGTCGACTCCGGCACCGATGTAGAACGGGTCATCCGGGCTGTTCTTGTAGCTGGGAAAGCCGATTCCGATGCTGAATCCGAAAGCGACCCCGCTGTCGGTGTGGATCTTCAGATAGACGTTGCCGACCCCGAGGCGGAATACCTTCACGCCGCCATCGAAGTGGAAGTACCAATCCTGCTTTTCCTTACCGAGCAGCAACGACGAGTTGACCTCAATCGGCACAACCTTGCCCCAGGGTGTGGGTAGTTCAGGACCAAATTCCGCGGTCGCACCAGCGTTCAGGTTGAGCACGAACGCATCGTCGATCTGTTTGAAACCGAAGCCGCCGTTCATGGCGGTGATGAAGCCACCCGGCGGAGCTCCGATTGGGACCTTCAGACCCGAGGCGCCCACAGAAGCCTTGGTCAGGATCGTGTTCTCGATCTCGAAGGCGAAACTGACACCTTTTCCGTTCATGAACGGGAGGGAGAAGTCAGCGCCGCCCCCGAGCTTCTTTTCTTCGGCCGAATACTCGGCTTCGAGGTCGTTGATCTTGATCAGCTTGATGCCGTCGATCTCCTGCAGGTGAAGGTGGAAGCCGTCGACCTTCGAGCCTTCCCCAACCCTGGACGGAATCTTGATCGTCACTGATTGCGGCTTGCCCTTAAGTGTGAAAATCCCGGTCAGGCTCGCGGTCAGGTCCATCGAACCCTTGCCGTCCTCATTCAGGATCAGCGGCGTTTCCACGCTGCCGACGGGAGAGAATCCGGCCATCGACTTCACATAGGCGCTGTTACTACCCAGTTGCAGGTCTTCCAGCACCATCGAACCCTGGTTAGGGGGAACGAAGTTGATCTTGAACGGAACCCCGAGCTGCAGCGGGTTTGCCGGCAGGGGATAACCGATCGAGGAGAGCCGGATCTCGGCGGCGGTTTCGTCGGCACCGGTGACGCTCCGGATCGCATTGGTCTTTGTATTGACCACGATCCTGTCCTGATCCTTGACGCCACTGACCAGGAGCCCGTTCATGTCGAGGGCCCGGATCTGGCGTTCACCTGTGCCGTATAGGGGCTGGCTGGCCAGTTCGGCAACGAAGTAGTCCGTGCCGTCGGTTGTACGTTTCGTCCAGCAGCCCTTCATCTGGACGATTCCGACAGTCTGGGTGGTTGCGTCGACCCCACCGGCGCATTTCGGTGAGGGTTCGGCGCTGGTGGCGGGCCCGGCCGCTCCTGCCATCACAATGGCCGCGAGTAGCGCTGCGGAGATCGCGGCTGTCAGTACCTTTGGTTTCATCTGGTGATCGTCCCTCCGGGGCTTCCCGGTGTCTGAAGTCTCTGATTCTGAACAACACCCGAAAGTGTTTGTTGCCCTGCCTGGCTGAGTCGCCTGCCCGGACCCAGTCCGGAAGCATTGTGCCGGTTGCCTGTTTCACTGGTGTTACACCGCCTTGCAGCCGGTCGACGCTCTCACGGTTGGGTCTTTGTAACCCTGATGAAACCCCGGTTGTCGAGGATGCCCGTCAACTGCCTGACTTCGAAAGACGAGTTGCCGGACTGGAGTACAGCTGATTGATGGAAGATGGCGTCATGCGAATCCTTGTTGTCGAGGACGAAGAGACCTTGCTCAGGAACCTGGAGCAGGGTCTTTCACGGGCAGGCTTTTCCGTCGATACCGCCAGCGACGGACAAGCCGGGTTCGACAAGGCATCACTAGCCCGGTACGACGTGATCGTTCTTGACCGGGACCTGCCGCGGCTCCATGGTGATGAAGTCTGCCGTCGTCTGAACCGTGCCGGCAACCGGGCACGGGTGATCATGTTGACGGCGGCCGCCTCGCTTGAAGACCTGACCGAAGGGCTTGGGCTTGGTGCCGATGACTACCTGACCAAACCGTTTCGGTTCCCTGAACTGACTGCCCGGATACATGCCCTTTCCAGACGCAGCGGGCGGCCTTCACCGACGACCCTCGAGGGAGGTGGCCTCACTCTCGACCCGGCCCGTGGCCTGGTCAGGAGGAACGGTGTGAATCTGGACCTGACCCACCGGGAGATCATGGTGCTGGAAATCCTCCTCCGGGCGGAGGGCGGAGTGGTGTCCGCAGACAGGCTGCTCGAGGAAGTCTGGGGTCAGGACCTTGATCCATCCGGGTCAACGGTTCGGGTGACGATGTCCAGACTGAGGCGGCGGCTGGGGGATCCGCCGGTAATCGAGACTGTGATCGGACGCGGGTACCGCATTTGAGCCGCAGGCCGACGATCCGTCTGCGTGTCGCACTCGCCTGTGCGGCTCTGGTGACTGTCACGGGTGCTCTGGTGCTGGCCGGAATGCTGTACCTGACCCAGAACACGATCGATCGGAACTCGCCACAGATCACGCTCAACACCCGAACTGACAGTCCCGCGGTGCTGCGGGCCCAGACCTTCGCGCTTTCGGTGCAGAACCAGCAGCTGGTTGACGAGACGGTCTCTGAAGTACGTACAGCCGGGATCATCGGACTGATCATCCTGGCTTCGGGATCGCTGGTGGCCGGCTGGTTCATTGCGGGGCGAATGCTGCGGCCCGCAACCCGGCTTGCCAACGAGGTTGAAGGCATTTCGGCTGCCAACCTCGACCGGAGACTCATGCTCGAAGGGCCCGATGACGAGTTGAAATCAATCGCCGATGCCTTCGACCGCATGCTTGAGAGACTCGATGATGCTTTTGAACGGCAACGCCGCTTTGTCGCCGATGCTTCCCATGAGTTGCGTACCCCTTTCGCGACCATGCGCACCCAGGTCGATGTAGCGCTCTCCATTCCCGACCTTTCCGGCCCGGAACTCCGGCAGGTCATCGCTGAAATCAGCGAAGTGGTTGATCGCGGCAGTGACCTGGTCAACGCCATGCTCTCGCTCTCGCGGGCCGAAGCCGTCGCTGGTCACAAACGGACAGATCTGGCCGATCTTGCGGCAGAGGTGCTTACGTCGACACCCGGTCTCGCTTCGCTCGAGCCGGAAACCTCACTCAGTGAAACGTTCGTCGAAGGTGATCCGGTTTTGCTTGATCGGCTGGTGTCAAACCTGGTTCGTAATGCAGTTGCCTATAACCGGACTGGCGGAGTCCTGGACATCGAGGTCTTCCCGGCCGGGGACCGGGCGGTACTAATCGTTCGCAACGACGGACCGGTGCTTGTGGAGAGCGAGGTCCCCATGCTGTTCTCGCGGTTTCACCGGCATGAAACAGCCGGGGAGGAAGCCGGTTTCGGGCTTGGCCTTTCGGTCGTCGAAGCGATCACCCGTGCCCATGAAGGGACTGTCGTGGCTCACGCCCGGCCGGAAGGTGGCCTCGAGGTTCGCTTTGAAATGGATCTGGCTCCACCTGCTGATCCGGCGTGAAAGGCGAATCAGGGTGAACCGCAGGGTCCGATTCCGTATTCAGTCAGCTCCCTGGTGACGTCATCGAAAGGCCCCTCGCTGGCCAGGCCGGGGTCGGCCTCGACCCGGTCGGCGGCGTCGGTGATACCGCGCAGCATCGCCTCGATTCGCCGGTGATCCGCTGCGGGCCATTCCAGCGCCCTCAGGTCTTTGTCCTGCTGCCGCAGGCTCGGAACCCAGATTTCCCGGGTGAACCTGATTCCGGCTTCGTCGTCGGGCTGCTGACCGGGTCCGAACGCATCGATCATCGCCTGCCGCAGTTCCTCGTTGGCCTGCTCGCAGATCCCGTTGGCCTGCTCGGTGAATACCGCCCTGGTCGGGGAGTCACCGGCCCGCTCCTGGCCGGTCATTCCGCATCCACCCAGACCCACAAGCAGGATCAACAGGATCGCGAACCCGGAACCTGTGTTGCTGGAACCCCATCGATGCGTCATTGGTCTGATCCAAAGACTTTCAGGTCAGGCGATCACGAGTGGAGCTGTGGCGGCATATGATCGCCCGGAACCCCGAGGAGGAGAAATGCCAGAGATCAATCGCGAGCGCCTTGCCGAGCTGACCGAGTCCGAGCTCGAATGGTTTGTCAAGGAGAACCCGAAGTCGAAGGAACTCTACGAACGGGCGCAGAGTTCGTTGCTCGGTGGCGTGCCGATGCCCTGGATGATGCGATGGGCTGGTGGTTTCCCGGTGTTCGCGAAGCTGGCTATCGGCGCGAGAATCATTGATGTCGATGATCACACGTACATTGATTTCTGCCTCGGTGACACCGGAGCGATGCCGGGCCATGACCCGGAGCCTGTCGTCCGGGCAATCACCGATCAGGAGCGCAAGGGGATCACCACGATGCTGCCGACCGCCGACGCCCCCTGGGTAGGTGAGGAGCTCACCCGGCGATTCGGACTCGACCGCTGGATGTTCACCCTCACCGCGACCGACGCGAACCGCGCTGCGTTGAGGATCTGCCGTCAAATCACAGGTCGCCCCAAAGTTCTGGTCATGAGCTACAGCTACCATGGCTCGGTTGACGAGGCGTTCGCCGTGGCAGGTCCCGGCGGGACGACCGTTTCCCGTGAAGGGAATGTCGGAGCTCCGGTTGATCCGTCTGTAACCACGACCGCGATCGAGTTCAACGATCTCGATGCTCTTGAAGCGGCATTGGCCACGGGCGAGATCGCCTGTGTGCTGGCCGAGCCGGCTATGACCAACATGGGGATCGTCCTCCCCGATGACGGTTATCACGAGGCATTGCGTGATCTGACCCGCAAACACGGGACTCTGCTGATCATTGACGAGACCCACACTTTCTCGGCGGGACCCGGTGGCTGCACTGCAGCCTGGGGGCTGGAGCCGGACCTGCTCTCGATCGGCAAAGCGATCGGCTCCGGAGTGCCGGCCGGTGCTCTCGGCCTGACCGAGGATGTAACCGACTGGCTATTCGCCCAGGACCAGGCTGACTATGAAGACACTGGCGGGGTTGGTGGCACCCTGGCCGGCAACGCTCTTTCGCTGGCCGCGATCCGCGCGACTCTCTCCGAGGTCCTGACCGATGAAGCCTTCGATCACACGATTCCACTTGCGACCCGGTTCAGTGAAGGGGTCATGGAGGTCGTTGGCGAGCATGGCCTGCCCTGGAATGTGACTCAGCTCGGAGCGCGGGCCGAGTACCGCTTTGAAGCCGAACCCGCCCGCAACGGCACCCAGGCCCACAACGCCTCGGACCCGGAACTGGAGCGGTATCTCCATCTGCATGCGCTGAACCGCGGAGTGCTGATCACCCCCTTCCACAACATGGCGCTGATGTCGCCGGTCACCAGTGCCGCCGATGTTGACCGCCACACCGAAGTCTTCGGTGAAGCAGTACGGGACCTCCTGGGCTGAACGCCCTTTCCCGCCACGCCGGTAGGCTGCGAACCGTGAAAGACAAGCCGACAGTCGCCCTCATCACCGGAGCCTCAAGCGGGATCGGCGAGGGGGTGGCGTGGCGCCTCGCCCGCGACCCTGGCACCAGGCTGATCCTTGTCGCCCGCCGAGGAGACCGGCTGCGCGAGCTGGCCAGGAGGCTGCCCTGCGAAGCGACCTGGGTGGCGGCTGACCTGACCGAACCGGACGCGCCTGGCCGGTTGCTCGCCCACGCGGAGGAACATCACCCCCCGCTCAACCTCCTTGTCAACAACGCAGGAGCTTCCTGGCGTTCGACCTTCGCCGACGGGGGCCACGCGAATGTGCGCCGCACCATGGAAATCAATTTCGATGCTGTGTTGAGGCTGACCGAGGTCTTCCTGCCGATGCTCCGGTCGGCGGCACCGTCGTCAATCGTCAACATCGCCTCGACCGCCGGCCGGATATCCCGCGCCGGTGCGGGAGCTTATTCGGCTTCCAAATACGCCCTGATCGGCTGGAGCGACGGACTTCACCTGGAAGAGGCCCCGAACGGGGTTCATGTCGGCCTGGTCCTTCCCGGCTACATCGAGACCGAAGGATTCCCCGCCTCGGAGCTGACTTCGAATCCGCTGACCCGTTGGATGGTTTCCGACACATCGAAGGCGGCGGAAGCGGTCTATGAAACCGCAGTGCTCGGCAAGGCCGAGCGGTATGTACCCCGGCCATACGGACTGGTCGCCGTGCTCAAGGTCATCGCTCCGAGTCTGATCCGCAGGGCGATGAGTGGCGGTGCGGGCAAGCTGGCAACCACCAGTACCGGTGCAGATGCCGCCGAAAAGGCCGAAAAGACCCGAACCTGACCCTGTCCTGAAGCTGGCTGGCCCGCCTATTTCGGCAGGGCTACCGCAGCTTCCGGAGTCGCGACCCGGAAGGTGAAGCTCTCCTCGATATAGAGATTCACGATCTCCGCATCGTGGCTTTCGTAGCCGATCGAGAGATCCTGACCCGATTCGAAGAGGAAATCACCACCACGCATGCTGGCGACCACTACCCCGTCGAGTCCCGGGGCCCAGACCATCGGGCCACCGCCACTTTCCTGGAGGATCTTGCGGATGTGGGACAGCAGCGGGTAGCCACCCCGTTCGGCGCTCTCAACCACGCCGGTGTAACACTCGGGGCTCAGGGCGACGCCGTATGGGCCCTCCACCCCGGCCGAGAGGATCACTTCGATTGCTTTCGCGATGTGTTCCGGATAGTCGTTGAACCCGTTGTCGCCGAGGGGGATTGGATCGTGGCCGGAGGCACCGGAGATCCCTTCCATTCCTGCATCATCAAGACCGTGGAAAATCGCGGCATTCTCGGCGATTGCCATCTGGCGGGCGGCATCGTTCAACGAATCGAAGTCGGTATCGACGGCGCCCCGGTCAAGCGCTTCGAGTTCGGAGCGGCCGATCGTGAACGGAGCCCTGAGTTCGACCACCGGCAGAATCCTTCGGGTGCGCAGGTTGACACCGTCAGCCGGACCGGCTGAAGAATCGGAGACCCGCCCGAGGTCGGTGGCCGAGTGGCCCCAGCCGAGCGGCCCTTCAAAGTCGACCAGTTTGCGTCCTCCGAGTGCCGGCACAAGACTCTGGCCGGCTTCTTCGTCGATCTGCTTCCAGGCTTCGTCAGTGATCGGGGCATGACCCCTCAGAAGGTGGTTCACAGTCCCGCTCCTTTCAGGCTGCCGATTCCAAGTGATCCACCAGAGCCTCCCGCAGTTTCGGGTTCGCCATCCTCGCTGCCGGCCTCCGCCAGTTCGCCATGTTCGACAATGTCACCGTCTCGAAAAAGCACTCCCTTCGCGAGCTGCCGCCAGACCGGCATCTTTCGGAAAAGGAACTCGAGGTCCATCGCGAAGTGTTTGAACTCCTCGTGCTGGGCGTTGGCCATGATCGCCCGGGCCTCGACGTCGGGCTCGACCGAAAGACGCTGTTCGTACCAGTTGATCGCTTCGGCTTCCTCAGCCAGGGAAGCGAAAAGCCGTGCCTTGGTGCGAAGCTCGGGGCTTAGTTCCTCTGGTGGCTCGTGGTACTGGTCGAATTCCATTCCGGTTCCTCTCGGTTCTGGTCAACGCGGCTGTTCCAATGGTCTCATTCCACGGTCCCCGGCACAACCCATTGGGAAACGGAACCGGACGGGTTTGTCCGGCAGGCATTCCGGGTACTTTGAGTCAGACCTGCAATCGACGCGATTGGAGACAACAAGATGGACCGATTCCTGACTGCAACCGGCCTGGTTCTGACCTTGGTCGTTGGAGTTCTCTCTCTTCCCGGTCCGGCTCTTGCCGGCGGCAACGGTCAGGTTGCGAAGGCCGAATGTCGCAATGATCGCCGTACCGACAAGGCCGATTTCGTCCGCGACTACGGCAGGGGCAAAGCCTCGATGCTCCGCTGCGTCCGGAGCGAACTGCGAAAGGCCCGGCGGGAGTGTCGGGTCGAGAAACGTCTCCGCCCAGGTGATTTCACAGCCGAATATGGCAAAGGCAAGAGAGCCATGGTCCGCTGCGTTCGAGACGAGTTGAACTGATTCCGGGCTCGCATTCCCGGCTGCGGATTTCAGTTTCCGCGGTCGGGACGGTCCGGGTAGATGTCGTCGATCGTGGTCAGGGTCTCATAGGGCGCGCCCGCTTCGGCGGCAAGTCTTTCTCCGCCTCCGGCCAGACGGTCAACCACCGCGAGGACCCCGGCGATCTCGAAGCCTTCATCCCGGATCCGCTCGATAGCCGAGAGAGTTGAACCTCCGGTGGTCACCGTGTCCTCGACCACCAGCACCCGGTCCCCTGGTTCCGCGGCCCCCTCAACCCAGCGCTGCAGGCCGTGTGCCTTGCGTTCCTTTCGCACGAAGAATCCACCGAGACTCTCACCCTCCGGGACGGCGATCGCCGCACAGGCAAGGGGTATGGCGGCCATGACCGGCCCACCGACCGCGGTCGCTCCCAGTTCGCGGGCGTGAAGCGCAATCAGGGTCCCTGCCGCTTTCAGTCCTTCCGGTCGCATCACGGTGCGCCTCGCATCAACGTAGTAGTCGGCTTTGGCCCCGCTGGAGAGCGTGACATCACCAAGGACCAGGGAGTGTTCACGCAGCAGTCTGATCAGGTCCTGGCGGATAGCGTTGATGTCGGTCATTCGGGTCCTCTCAGGAGTTCAGAATTGCGAGGGCATAGGCATTGTTGATCGCGTGAAAGATGATCGGCGGCCAGATCGAACCGGTCTTCTCGAACACCACTGCGAAGATCGCTCCCAGCACGATCAACTGCGGCACCGCGCTGATCCCGGTGGAGAAGTGGAGCAGGCCGAAAACGAGGCCGGCACCCAATGCTGCCAGAGGCAGTGGGAATTTCTTTCGGAACCCGCCAAAGAGGAGTCCGCGAAAGCAGACCTCTTCCCCAATCGGCGCGATCAATACGACCAGAAAAACCTGGACTGCGACCGGGCCGAGTTCTCCCGTGAAATCTTCCTGCTCCGGGGCGCCGAACACCATCGCGTAAAAAAGTGCGAAGGCGAGATACGCGAGAAAGCCGATACCGATCCATTTGGCGGCATTGCCGGGCCTGAACTGCCGGAAGCCGAGGCGCTGGAAGGCCTGTCGCCAGTTGATCCCATCTGGAAACTCGCGGGCGATCACCCACGGGACCACGACAAAACCGATTCCCACGCATAGCTGAATTGCGGCTTTCGCCGCCCAGCCCATGTTGTCCCAGTCTTCGCCACCGGCCAACAGATAGATCGGCAGGGCGATGATCTGCCCGAAGATCAGCGCGAGGACCGCGCCACCCGTCGCCAGCCAGGGCCCCCAGGTGGCGAAGGGAAAACTCGTAGGAACCGGCGTTCCAGGCTCGGGGGAAGACCCTGGCAGGGGCGACTGGCCGGGCTTGGGGTCTGTTTCAGGGGAGTCCATCGGCGTGGCCATTCTCACAGTTCGGGCCGCGGCAGAGAACGCAACCGATCCTGCACCCTCACCCGGGAGCCACGGCTTTAGCTTGGGCTGAGGCGCTTCTAGCTACCCTATGTGGGATGACCAGGCGCCAGAGAAGGGTGCGCCGGCACCGAGGCTCCCCCCGCAAGGTTCTTGTGGCTGTGGCTGCGGTGGCCGGCGGTTTGTTGCTCACCGCAATTGCGGCCGGTGGCGGCTGGGTGCTCAGCATCGCTTCTGACGCACCGGATCCGGACACTCTCAAAGAGATCAATAAAGGGCAGAACTCGATCATCTTCGCTGGTGATGGAAGCAAGCTGGGGATGATCGATTCGGATGAGGTTCGTACCCCGATCCCGCTGGATGAAATCCCGAAGGATCTTCAGAACGCCACTATCGCGATCGAAGACGAGCGCTTCTACAGCCACGACGGCATTGATGTCCAGGGTGGTCTCAGAGCCCTGGTCAAGAACCTCGAATCCGGCGAGATCACCGAAGGCGCCTCAACGATCACCATGCAGCTGATGAGAAATCTCTTCATCACCAATCCGAAACGCGATTACGAACGGAAGATCATCGAGGCCAAAATGGCCCTCGAGTACGAGGAGAACCACAGCAAGAAACGGATCCTCGAGAAGTATCTGAACACCGCTCCCTACGGAACCAACGAGGGGCGCACCGCGATCGGTGTCAACGCTGCTTCCAAGGTCTACTTCTCGATCAAGCCGAAGAACCTCAGTCTTCCCCAGGCGGCACTGCTGGCCGGACTCCCCCAGGCACCGACCGACTACAACCCGATCCAGAATCCGAACGGCGCCAAGACCCGCCGCAACGAGGTTCTCGATTCGATGGCCCGGCTCGGCTACATCACCGAGGCGAGAGCAGCCCGGGCAAAGCAGTCCGGCCTGCAGCTTGATCCTGCCCAGGATCTTTTTGCCCGGGAAGATCCATTCTTCTTCGACTACGTCGAGTCGGAACTGATCAAGAAGTACGGGGTCAACACGGTCCGCAAGGGTGGTCTCAGGGTCCACACCACGGTTGAGCCTGCCGAGCAGCAGGCGGGCCTGGATGCTCTCAGTTCCAACCTTTATGCCGGTGGTCCTTCTGGCGCGATCGTCGCGGTCGATCCCCGGGACGGGGATATCAACGCGATGGTTTCATCGGCCTCATATGAGGATGACCAGTACAACCTGGCCGCGCAGGGAAAACGCCAGCCGGGCTCAACCTTCAAGGTGTTTACTCTGGCCACCGCGATTCATCAGGGCATCGATCCGTACACAACCTTCTACGAGTCCAAGCCGCTGAACATCGATGATCCGGTTTACGGCCACTGGGAAGTCCATACCTATGGTGATTCGTATTCGGGGACGATCGATGTCGCACAGGCCACGCTGGCCTCGGACAACTCCGTTTTCGCCCAGCTCGCTCTCGATGTCGGACCGGAGAACGTGGCTGAAATGGCCAAGAACCTTGGTATCAACACCCCGCTCGACGGCTATCCGGCGGAAACCCTGGGCGGCCTGACTATCGGTGTCTCGCCGCTGGAGATGGCCGGTGCCTATGCGACGATCGCCAACGGCGGGGTTCGCCATGACCCGACCGCGATCGAGCGGGTCGTTTTCCCGAACGGTGAGGTTGACAAGCCCGGAAGGTCGAAGGGCAAGCGGGTCCTCTCCGAAGCCGAGGCATATGAGATCACCAAGATCCTTCACGGCAACATAACCGGAGGAACCGGCACCGGCGCGTACACAGGCTGTGCCGGCCAGGCCGGGAAGACCGGCACGACCGACAATCAGGTCGACGCGTGGTTCGTGGGCTACCAGCCGAATCTTGCCGCCGCGGCATGGATCGGCTACCCCGAGTCGAATGACCTCAGCACCGGTTCTGACGGCGGCGGGGTTCCGGCCAGCATCTGGAACAGCTTTTTCAACAATGCTGCCGTGCCCTGCGTGGAAACCCCGATTCCCGACGAATCCATGACCTGGGGTGACTTCAGCGGCAGCTACACCGTCTCACCGAGTGCGCCGAGTGAGTACGGGCCGGATGACACCACGACCGATGACGGCAGTGACACTACGACCGACGACGAGGCCACAGGCGATGAGACGGTCGGTCCTGATGGCGCCTATGCACCGGGCGTCGGTCAGGAACCCGCCGGAGTTGGCGGCGGTACGGGCGGAAGTACCGGTGGAGCTGCGACAGGTGGTGTCGCACCCGGTTGATCGCTCAGGCTTTTCGCGCAGCCTCGATCGCGGCCGCTTCTTCCGCGGCTTCCTCCGCAAGTTCGATTTCATTTTCGTCGCCTTCCCGACGGGTAAGCGCGGTTACGACCCCGACATAGAGGAGTTCCACCACGGTCTGGGTCGCCCGCACCGCGATCGCGATCACAGCGCCTACTCCGAAACTGCCTGATGGCAAGGTCGCCTTGACCGCCCAGGCGAAGGCCGCGTCTCGCACACCGAGGCCAGCCGGAGTCACCGCCGAGACCACGGCAGCTAGAAACCCGATCATCTGTGAAGCGGCGACAATGGCCAGATCGTCGAGGTTCAGGTGGTGGACGGCACGGGCGGCAAAAAAGACTCCGATGCCCATGACCGCCCAGACCACAACGTAAGCAAGGTAAATGGTCACCACTCCGCGGAATGGCATCAGTTGTGGCAGCGATTCCCGACCGAGCGCATGCAGCAGGCGCTTCGAAACCGGACCGAAAATTCCCGGGTGGAGCAGCAGCACCATGACCGGCAGGATCAGCAGGGGCAGCCAACGGGCCGGCTGGCTCTGAAGGTCGGGATGGTCGATCAGAAACCAGGTCGCAATGGTCAGGGCACCGGCTATCGAGATGGCCTGTTCGTAGACGATGCCAGCCGTAGTCACCCGACGCTGGACCCCGACCTTCTCGGCCATCAGGATCCGGGCCAGAAGGAAGAGCACGGTGCCTGGGATGTACCGGACCAGTAGCGGCTGCGCCCAGATCTTCTGCGCTTCCATGGTTGGTACGGGGCTGCCGAGAAAACGAAGGATCAGCCCCCAGAGGCCGGCTCCCAGAACGTAATAGAGGAATATCATCGCGAACGCCGGGAGCAACCAGGCAAGGTCGAACTCGACGCCCTTTGATTTCAGCTCCGACCACTGCGAGACAACCGTGAATACGAGGAATCCGAAAATCAGGAAGGCAAGCGAACCCTGCAGGATGACCTTCGTCGACTTTTTCTTCGGTCCGCTCTTGCCGACCGTCGCTGCGAGGTGCCCCAGCCGGTGAAGAAGGCCGGGTCGGGTTTCGTGCTCCTCGCTCATCTCTCGGGCATAGTGTCAGAGCAATGGACCTGAGTGAGTTCGAGCTGATCGGCCAGATCGCTGACCGCGCCCCCGCGGCGGCCCGTTTCGAGACCGGGATTGGCGATGACGCAGCTGTGATTCATGCCGGTGGCCGCATCGTCACTTCGGTCGACACCGCGGTCGCCGGTGTGCATTTCAACGCCGGGAGGCCACCTTCGGAATCCGCCAGAAAGGCGGTGGCAAGTGCGATCTCGGACCTCGCGGCGATGGGTCTTGGAGCAGGTGAAACCGAGTTGCTTGTCGCGCTCGGTGTCCCGGCCGGTACTTCGCGGGCGTACCTGGATGGGCTCGTTGACGGGCTCCTCGAAGCGGCCGGAGAATTCGGTGCTGCACTCGCTGGAGGTGATGTGGTCTCGTCGCCGGTGGTTTTCCTGAGTATCACGGCAATCGCACACGTCACCGATACGACCCGGTTGACCCGCAGGAACAGTGCCCGGCCAGGCGACGTGGTTGCGGTGACCGGTCCGGTGGGAGGAGCCGCAGCCGGGCTTGCTCTGCTCGGTGGTCTCGAAGTTCCCGACCTGAGTGACCTTGCGGAAGACCTGCTGGTCCGTTGCCAGGTCCGGCCAGAACCGCAGTTGAAGGCAGCACCGGTACTTGCCGCTGGAGGGGTCTCGGCGATGATCGATGTGAGTGATGGCCTGATCGCGGATCTCGGGCATATCGCCGAGGCTTCCGGTGTCGGCATGCGGCTGGAAGCGAGCGGGATTCCGGTTTACGCAGGCGTTTCCGAGGTGGCAGCTGCGGCGGGGTCGGATCCGTTCGAGTTCGCCGTCACAGGTGGAGAGGATTATGTGCTGGCCCTGACAGTTGAGCCGGATCTCTTTGCCAGGGTCGATGACGCACTCATCGAGGCGACTGGATTCGAGCTTCAGGCAATCGGTGAGGTAGTGGCCGCGGGTTCCGCGACCGGCGGCGTGTCGGTTCAAAGCGATGGCCGGATCCTCGAATTTGGCGTGGCCGGTCACGATCACCTCAGGTAGTCCGGGGTGCGCTCCCGGTAGGCTCCGCTGCCCATGATGATCCGACGTTTCGCTGTTCCTGCCCTCCTGCTCGCCCTCACGGTCCTGGTCGTCGCCTGCGGCTCCGACGAGTCGAGTGTCGGCGATTCCGGCACCGGTGAGCCAAGCGCGCAGAAGCAGTCCGGTTTCAGTGGGAAGGAACCGGTGGTTCTGAACTCGGACGGAAGCCAGTTCAACCCGTCGAAGATCTATGCCGAAACTATTGGAGGGGTTGTTTCGATCCGGTCGATTTTTGGCGACCCGGAATCGAACCTTGCCAATGCTGCGGCGGCTGAGGGGTCCGGGTTCGTGTTCAACGATTCGGGTGACATCGTCACCAACGCCCATGTCATCAGCAACGGTGAAGGCGAGAACCGCAAACCGGCCTCGCGGGTTTACGTCGAGTTTTCGAGCGGGGATGTTCTCGACGGCAAGGTGGTCGGGATGGATCCTTTCGCAGATGTGGCATTGGTTTCGGTTGATCCGGATGAAGTTGACCTCACCCCGCTGGAGTTGGCCGACAGTGCGGAGGTAGTGGTCGGCGAGCCGATCGCGGTGATCGGATCTCCGTTTGGTGAAGATCAGACCCTGACCACCGGGATCGTCTCGCAGACCGGCCGGTCGGTTATGAGCCTGACCGACTTCATGATCGAGGATGCCATCCAGACTGATGCTTCGATCAACCCGGGGAACTCTGGCGGCCCGATGCTGAATTCGGACGGCAAGGTAATCGGGATCAGCCAGCAGATGAAGAGCGGCTCGGGCTCAAGTAACGGAGTCGGGTTTGGTGTGCCGGCCAACTCGATCAGGCGTTCGGCCGAGATGCTTCGTCGTGAGGGCGATGTCCAATACGCCTACATCGGGGTCAGCACCCAGCCGCTTTACCCGCAGCTGGCAGAGAAGCTGGGGATTGATGCCAGCCAGGGGGCGATCGTTTCCCGCGTGGTGAACGGCGGCCCGGCCGATGAAGCCGGCATCGTGGGCAGCGAGAGGGAACTCTTCTTCCAGGGGCAGCGTTTCGATGTCGGTGGTGACGTGATCGTTGCCGTCAATGGGGAGCCGATCGAGCATGCCGAGGATCTGGGCCGAATGATCGGGAGGCTCGAGCCGGGAGAAACGGCGGAGATTGAAGTGATCCGTGAGGGTGAACACAAGACCATCGAAATTGAACTCGGTGATCGCCCGACCGCACTCTCAATGGGCTGAACGGACTCCACAATCGCGAAATCACATGATTTCACCGGGCTCTGTCGCGCAGAGCCGTAAGATCAATATGTGAGTCAACAGCCTCTGATCATCGTCTCCAATCGCGGTCCGGCCCAGTTTGACCGGAGCCCCGGCGGCAGTCGGGAGTTGTCCCGCGGTGGCGGTGGGCTCGTCACCGCTCTCTCGGGACTTGTCGCGGACCGGCATGCGCTCTGGATCGCCTCGGCGATGACTTCGGAGGACGTGGCCGTGACCGAAGAGAACGATCACCGGCCGATCGACGTCGAACTGAGCGGTGTTGCCTACCGCGTCCTCATGGTTGAAAGTGACCAGGAAGCGTACGACGCCTTCTACAACGTGATCGCCAATCCGATCCTCTGGTTTATCCAGCATTACCTCTGGGATCTCTCGAATGCCCCCGATATCCGCAAGGAAGAGATCGCGGCGTGGTATGACGGGTACGAAGTTGTGAACGGCGATATCGCCGATTGCGTGATCAGCCAGATCGAGGACCGTGACGACCCGCTGGTCATGCTTCACGACTATCACCTCTACACGGCACCCGCCAAGATCCGGGCCGCCCGGCCTGATGTGTTGCTCCACCACTTCGTCCATATTCCGTGGGCACAGCCCGACGCCTGGCGGATCCTGCCAACACCGATTCGCGAGGCGATTTTCAACGGTTTGCTCGCCAACGACATCATCGGTTTCCACACCCACAGCTATGGGGTGAATTTCCTTTCCTGCTGTGCCCGTTTGATGGGTTATGACGTGGATTTCGAGAACCTGACGGTCTCCCATCCTGGTGGCAGAACGATGGTGCGGGCCTACCCCCTTTCAATTGACGCAGGCCGGCTGGAACGTGCCGCAGCCTCAGACCGTGTCGCTGATTTCGAGAAGGAGATCCTCGCCCGGCGCCGCGAACATCTGATCCTTCGGGTTGACCGGGCCGACCTTTCGAAGAATGTTCTGCGCGGGTTCACGGCATTCGACACTTTCCTCAGTGATCATCCGGAGTTTCGCGAGAAGGTGACCTTCGTTGCTCACCTGCAGCCTTCGCGGCAGGATGTCCCGGAATATGCCGAATATCTGGAGCGGATCGAGGCCCTGGTTGCGGTGGTAAATCATCGTCACGGAACCACCGACTGGATGCCAATCGACCTGCGGGTTTACGACGATTTTGACGAGGCGGTGGCCCGCTACAAGCATTGCGACCTGCTGATGGTCAACGCAATTTTTGACGGAATGAACCTGGTCGCCAAGGAAGCGCCGGTGATCAACGTCAGGGATGGCGTGCTGATGCTCTCCGAAAACACCGGTTCCCATGAAGAGCTCAAGGAGTTTGCGCTTTCCGTCAATCCCTTCGATATCCAGGAGCAGGCGGATGTCATCTATCAGGCACTGACCATGGCCCCAGACGAGCGTCGTAACCGGGCTGACGGCCTCAAAGCGATTATCCACTCCCGGACACCGGCCGACTGGATCGAGGAGCAGCTGGCTGACATCGAACTGGTTCGCAGCCAGAGAACCCTGGTCAGATGACCATCGTTCAGGATGCCCCGCGAGGGTTCCCTGGACGGCTCGCATTTCCAGCCGCGGTCTTTCTTGTTGCGCTGTTGTTGCTTCCGGCTCTGTTCCCGTCTCTGACACAGGCCAGGTCCCGGTTGAAGAAATGTGACATCGGTGCGAACCGGACAATGCTCTGCGGCCACATCGAGGTACCTGCTGTCCGGGGGAAGCCATCAGCGGGCAGACAGAAAATCGGCTTCGCTCTGCGACCAAGGGGCGACCGTAGCCAGCCCTCGAAGGGAGCGATCGTCTTTGTCGAGGGCGGACCGGGATACGCGGCAACGAATGCCGATTCATTCAAGCCTCTGGCCGCCGTGATGGCTCCGTTCCTGAAGCGTCATGAAATGGTTGCGATCGATCAGCGCGGCACGGGGCTTTCGAAGCCGTTGTTCTGCAAGGGGCTTCAGCGTGGGCGGATCAGCATCCCCCGGGCGCTCAGACAATGCGCCAGACAACTCGGGGTGCGTCGCGAGGGCTACACGACAGCCGAGTCCGCCGCGGATGTTGAAGCGGTACGCAAAGCGCTTGGGCTCGAGAAGCGCAAGATGATTGTTTACGGCGATTCGTATGGCACCTACCTCGGCCAGTCCTATGCGGCGCGCTACGGAAAAGGCATGAAGGGTCTGATTCTCTCTTCGGCTTATCCCGGCAACGATCCCTTCTGGCGGACGTTGTACCCGGCGGCGAGGCGGGCGGTGAGGCTTTCCTGCAATCGGGCCGCGAACTGTTCGGGTGATGCCCTTGGTCGACTGGACCGGATGCTGCGCCGGTCCGGAACGAAATCAAGGCTCTCGTCGAATGTGCTGGGCTACCTGGTTGGTGATGCGGCCAGCTACGCGCCGGGTGGCTACAACCATCTGAACCGGGTGGTTACCGCGTACCTGAGGGGCAGGGGCAGGGGCCTCCGTGTTTTGACTGATCCGGGACCACGAAACTCCGGCCCGGCCAGCTACTTCTCCGAGGGTATGTACGCCGCTGTGGTCTGCAACGACTACCCGGTTCCCTGGAAGCGATCTTCTTCAATCCCGGAACGCCGCCGGCAACTGAACCGGGCCATTGCCGGCTTCCGGCCTTCGAACCTTTGGGCGCCGATCAGCAAACGCACCTGGGTCTACGGCTCGGCTGGCGACATCAGCGCCTGCCTCCCGTGGCCGGACCGCGGATCGGAGTATCAGCCACCGATCCCGCAGGGCCGCAGGATGCCGGGTCGCCTGGACACCCTGATCCTGGCCGGAGAGTTTGATTCGATTACCTCGGTCAGCGAAGCACGTGAAGTCACGGCGCGTTTCCCCCGCGGCCGTCTCTTTGTCGTCCCCGACCGTGGCCATGCCTCGGAGCTGTATTTCCCGTTCACGTCACCGGCCACCCCGAGGATCCGTCACTTCATCCGCGGCCTCGATCGCTGACCCTACTCCGGCAGGTTCACCCGGGTCCCGGGGGGTTGGTCCGGCTTCCCGGGAACCAGATCGGTCCGGCGGATGCTGGCCGATGTCCCGCCCGGTTTCCGGTTGCCCGCCGATGTCTGGTTTGAGATGGCAGTTTGGGTCTCTGGTCGCATCCGGAAGCGGTCAGCGGGGTGCGAATTCCTGGGAACCGTCCGAAGGCAATGGCGGAGGGTCAACGGCAGGTTCAGCGACTGCCGGGGACGGGACTGGTTCCGGGTTGCTGACAGGTGGCGAATAGGCCGGAGTCGGTGTGACCGGGAGGGCCGGGGCCGGAGCACTCGAAGGGGCGAGCGCCGCGGAACCTGATGCCTCTTCGTCCCCGGCATCTTTGCCGGCTCGCCGCTTCGGGCCCTGACCGGGACCGCGACCCTTCCGGGAACCGGTCCGTTCGCCGGGCCGGGGTTCGCGTTCGGCTTTGTTCCGGAGATGCCCACTTCCCGTCGGTCTGCCGCCGGCTGCTTTTCGCCGGAGGATCGCCTCCGGACGGGCAACCGAGGTGTAGCTGGCCATCTCCTCGGGACGGAAACCGACATCGGCCGGTACTGGTGGCGGGTCCGGGGTTTCAAGCAGGCCGGGAAGCGTCGAGATTCCGAGCAGTGTGAGGCCCGCAATGGCCGCGATCCGGATTGCCCTTTTGCGGTCAACCCTGAGTTCCCCGAGGTCTTTCAGCATGCTTCATAAATGGTTTCGGGCGCCGGACTCGCCCCCTCCGGGGGAAGCGAATTGACATGGCACCGCGAATCTCGACCGATGAAGGTATAGTCCCCCGTCGATTTTGACTGCTACAGCCCGCCAATACGAACTAGTCCTGATGCTCGACCCCCAGGTTGAGGAAGCCGACCGCGAAAAGCTGGTCTCCGAAACCAAGTCGGCCATCGAAGCCAACGGTTCGCTCAAGCATGAAGACAACTGGGGCATCCGTGAGATGGCCTACGAGATCGATCACAAGAGCGAAGCCGATTACCGCTGGTTCCGTTTCGACGGTGAACGGGAACTGCTTGGTCAACTCGACCACAGCCTCAAGATCGCCGATGGCGTGATGCGCTTCCGGGTTTTCAAGGTGGATCCAGAGGCTCCGGTCCTGCCGGCTCCGCCCGCTACTGCTGTGGTGATGGCGCCGACCGGTGACGACGATGAGCGTCGCGGCAGGGGCCGCTACCGGGAAGACTGAGGGCTCTCGGAAGCCCGGACTTTTCCGGTATTTGCGTGGTTAGGGGCGAACTTTCGCCCCTTTTGCCTTTAAGCGTCCACAGGCGTCGCTAAGTTCCTGATCCGACCTGCGGGTCCGTTCAGGTCCCGCGATGTACGAAAAAGCGCGATAAGGAGCGAACACACGATGGCTGAGAACATCAACAGGGTCACTATCACCGGGAATCTCACCAGGGATCCGGAACTGAGACAGACGCCGAACGGGACTGCGGTCTGCACCCTCGGCGTGGCTGTCAATGGCCGACGTAAGGATGAGTCCGGACAGTGGGTGGACAAGCCCAACTACTTCAATGTCGTGGTCTGGGGCGCCCAGGGCCAGAACTGCGCCAACTTCCTGTCGAAGGGTCGCCCGGTGGCGGTTGATGGCAGGCTGGACTGGCGCTCGTGGGAGGCCAAGGACGGGTCCGGCAAACGGTCGACGATCGAGATCGTCGCTGACACCGTCCAGTTCCTCGGTTCCCGGGACGGTTCTGCGCCGGGTGGCAACGCGGGCCAGCACCAGGGAGGCCAGCAGGGCGGAGGCCAGTCCCAGGGCGGTGGCTTCAACCCGTCCTCGGACGTTCCCGCTGACACCGGCGACTTCGCGCCAACCGGTGGTGGAGCGGCAGCGGACGACGACATCCCGTTCTAGTAGAGAACCGGCTGAGGCGAGTCTCCGGCCCGACACAAGTTCCGGAGCGTCTGGATTGAAGATTGGAGCGCTATATGGCCGAATCTTCAATCCAGATCTCCGTGGGTGCTGCCAGGTGGCGCTCGCTTCACGAAACCTGACCCGCATCCACTGACCTGCCTGTACTGACTCACCCTCTCTGACTCGCACTTTCCGCTAATTCGGCTGTTCTCCGGTTTGCCGCACCCCAAGGCTTGAACTGAACCGCTACGATTCTTGGTCCTGAATGCCCGGGAACTCGCCTGGGCTAGAACCATGTAAGGCATCGGAAAGCAAGTGGCAAAGACACGAGAAGCATCATCGCGACGCGGGCGCCGCTTCAATGAGCGCGTACGCCCCCGCAAGTACACGAAGATTTCAGCCGAAGATATCGACTTCAAGGATCTCACCCTCCTGCGTCGCTTCATTTCGGACAAGGGCAAGACCAGGTCTCGCCGGGTCACCGGACTCTCCCGCAAGCATCAGGCACAGCTGTCGGTCGCGGTCAAACGCGCTCGTGAAGTTGCGCTGCTTCCCTACGTTGGTGAGAAGTAATGGCCCAGGCCATTCTGCTTGCTGACGTCGAGGGCCTGGGGGAGAACGGTACTGCGGTCGAGGTGGCGTCCGGCTATCTCCGCAACTATCTCGAGCCCCGTGGTCTGGCCCAGCCGGCTACACCTGGTGCGCTGGAAGAAGCGATCCGCCGCAAGGAAGCTGCCGAGAAGGCCGAGCGTGAGGCGATCGCACGTGCCAAGGAGAACGCCTCTCTGCTCTCCAAGACAGTACTCACGATTCACCATCGTGCCGGAGAAGACGGCAAGCTCTACGGGTCAGTCACGACCAAGGAAATTGCCGAAGCAATCCGTGATGCCCGCGGCATCAAGGTTGACCGCAAGAAGATTCGTCTCGATGTTCCGATCCATCAGGTCGGTACCTACATGATCGACGTCGAAGTGGCAGGTGGCGCCATCGCCTCGGTCAAGACGATCGTCGCGGAAGAGAAATAGGAAATAGCCCAGGTACCGCCCCACAACATCGATGCCGAGGAGCAGGTCCTCGGCGCGATGCTGTCCTATGACCCGGCGGTCAACTGGGTTGTCGACGATGTAAAGCTCCAGCCGGGCGACTTCTATCTCGACCGGCATCAGGCTATCTATGAGGTCATGCATGACCTCTACGCCACAGACAAGGCATGCGACTCGCTGACCGTAACCGAGGCGCTGGTCACCACAGGGCAGATCGAAGAAGCCGGTGGCAGCAATTACGTGGCCGAACTGGCCGAGAAAGCGGCGGCCCCAGGTAACGCCCGCTTCCATGCCCAGATAGTCCAGGAGACGGCCCATCTGAGGCGGCTGCTTGAGGCCGGACAGACGATTGAAGCCTGGGTCGGAGACCGTGAAGCAAGCGCCCGCGAGCTTTCGGAGCGGGCCGAGCAGCTTTTGTTCGGGGTCGCCCACAAGGAGCAGGAAGGTGACTTTCGCGCAATGGGCGACATGCTTTTCGACGAGCATCAACGCCTCGAGAAGCGAATAAGCGGCGAGCTGAAGTCCACCGGCACGCAGACCGGTTTTCGCGATCTCGACGAAAAGACCGGCGGGTTCCAGCCTTCGAACCTGATTATCCTGGCCGCCCGTCCTTCTGTCGGCAAATCGGCATTCGTCGCCAACGTCGCCGAGAACGTGGCGGTAAAGCAGAACAAGTCGGTTGCGTTCTTTTCTCTGGAAATGTCCGAGACCGAGCTTTCCCAGCGGTTCATTGCTTCCCATTCAGGGGTTTCCGGGGACCTGCTCCGGAAAGGCAGACTGAGTGCCGAGAAGAACAAGGACCGGGATTGGAGAAAAGTCAACAAGGCGCTGAACGAGCTTTCCGACGTGCCGCTCTACATCGACGTGACTTCGGACCTGGGGATGCTCGACCTGAGAGCTAAGGCCCGCCGGCTCCAGGCCCAGGAACTCCGCCGTCGCGAGGGCACCGACCGCGAAGGTGAAGGTCTCGCCCTGATTATCGTCGACTACCTTCAGCTGATGCGGATGGACGAGCGAATCGCCAACCGGGCCGAGCAGGTCGGTCAGGTCAGTCGTGGTCTCAAGCTGCTGGCCAGCGAATTGAATGTCCCGGTTGTTGCGCTGTCACAGCTCAACCGGGCCAACGAAAACCGCCCGGACAAGCGGCCGATGCTTTCCGACTTGCGTGAATCGGGCAACATCGAACAGGACGCGGACCTGGTGTGTTTCCTCTATCGCGAAGACGTCTACCGCAAGAATCCGGAGGAACGCGACGGCTCGGCCGAGATCCTGATCTCCAAGAACAGGAACGGCCCGATCGGGATGACTCCGATGGCGTTCATCCCGCGAATACCCAAGTTTGCCGAGCCGGCCCTGGAGCATGCGGCCGGGGAAGGCAGTCGGCCGGCGGTACGGGCCGAGGCCGAAAGTACTTGATGCCGGAGAGAACCGCGACCGGTAACGGCCTGCCTCCCTGCCCGTTTGGACGCTGTGACGGGGGCGGCTGGATACTCGAAGAAGACGGAACTGCTACCAGATGCGAATGTCTTGAGCCACGGCTCGAAAAAGCCAGAGCGGCCGGCATCAACTCGACCGTTCCGAAGCGTTACCGGGGGGTTTCTTTTGACCGGCCACCAGTGACGTCGATCGACCCCCGTACGGTCCAGATCGTTCGCGAATGGGTGGACAACATTGGAACCAACCTGGAAGATGGCGAGGGGATCTGGTTTACCGGCGATGTCGGCACGGGCAAGACGACTCTGGCGATGCTGGTATCGACGGAGGCCCTGAGAGAGGGCCATTCGGTTGCGATCTACTCGATGCCGAAGCTCCTCGCCAGGATCAAGGCGACCTTCAGCGCCAGTGATGGCGAGCAGTCATATATCGACCTGATCGAACAACTCAGTTCCGTCGACCTGCTTCATATCGATGATCTCGGTGCCGAAAAGCAGACCGAGTGGGTCCTGGAACAGCTCTATCTTCTAATCAACGAACGCTACGAACGGCAAGGGTCGGTGATAGTGACGACCAACCTCAGGCAGGATGAGCTTGAGGAGCAGATCGGAGTCCGCACGGTTTCAAGGCTGATCGAGATCTGCGGAGAAAACCAGGTCCCCCTGTTCGGCGAAGATGCCCGTCAGAAGCCCCGGCTTCGCGGTGAGTGACACCTGTTGACCGGGCAATGCCGATCGGTGTCCAGCCATCTAGACTGACCGATTCATGCCAGGACTCGTAATAGTAGGAACCCAATGGGGGGATGAAGGCAAAGGCAAGGTCACTGACCTGCTGGCCAAAGACGCCTCGGCAATCGTTCGCTTTCAGGGCGGCAACAATGCCGGTCATACGATCGTGCACGACGGGGTCGAGTACAAGTTTCACCTGATCCCTTCGGGAATACTTCACGAGGACAAGTACTGCGTGATCGGCAACGGAGTTGTGGTTGATCCGCAGGTTTTGCTGGAAGAGATCGACGGCTTGCACAGGGCCGGAGTCTCCTCATCCAACCTGAGGGTTTCTTCCAACGCCCATCTGATCATGCCGTACCACGTGCTGGTGGACGCCGCCGAGGAGCTGAAGCTCGGCAAGCTCTCGATCGGCACCACCCGCCGGGGCATCGGTCCCGCATATGCCGATAAGGCCTACCGGATCGGGATCAGGGTTCAGGATCTGCTCGACGAGAAGATCCTCCGCAAGAAGATCATGGCGGCGCTGGAACACAAGCGGAAGTCGCTGCAGGAACTCGCGGTGCGCCGGCGCAAGCTGCAGAAGGAAGCTGAGCCTGATCAGGAAATCCAGATCGATGACCGGCTTGACCTTCACACGATTACCGAGCAGTACCTCAGCTTTGGTCATCGGCTCGAACCATTCATCACGGACACCGCGAGGCTCTGCTGGAATGAGCTCGACGCCGGCAACAAAGTGATTTTTGAAGGCGCCCAGGCAGCATTGCTCGACCTCGACCACGGAACCTATCCATTCGTGACTTCTTCGAATCCGATTGCTGGTGCGGCATGTGTCGGTGCCGGGGTCGGACCGACCGATATCGAAGAAGTCTGGGGCATAGTCAAGGCGTATTCAACCCGGGTCGGTTCCGGGCCTTTCCCGACCGAGCTCATTGACGAGGTGGGTCTTCACATGGGCGAGAAGGGTCATGAGTTCGGGACCACTACCGGCAGACCACGGCGTTGCGGTTGGCTCGACCTGGTCGCCCTGAAATATGCAGTGCGTCTGAACCGGCTTACGTATCTGGCGATGACCAAACTGGATGTGCTCACCGGTCTGGATTCGATCAAGGTCGCCGTGCGCTACCGGTCAAAGGAGGGGGCAGTTCTGGAGGACTTCCCCTATCACCAGAGCATCCTCCACAACGCGTCCCCGGACTACGTGGAGTTACCCGGTTTCTCCGAGGACATCACCGGTTGCCGGACCGAGGACGATCTGCCTCCTGCGGCGCGCGAGTACGTCGCTTTCATCAGCGACTTTGTCGGCGTTCCGATCAGCCTGGTCGGTGTGGGTCCAGGCCGTGACGAAGTGATCTGGATCGACCGGTAAACAGATTTAGGAAAACTTTTTTCGACGCGGACACATAAACGCGTGTGTTTGGTGTACTATCCCGTATCAGCAGTTACGTCACTGGACGTGAATAGCTGCAATCAACGTTGACTGGGGTCCCTCCCTACCCTCAGCAGCGCTTAGTCGGTGAAGTCGGGTTGGCCCACTCTCCCTTGGGTCAGCCCGACAGCCGACATTTTTTATGCCCCGATTCGCGTGGGAATGGGAGCTTTTCGGCTTGGGAATGGGAGTTTTCGCCCCGGGCTGCAATCGCGCAACAGTTTCCGGAAACATCTCGTTTTGGTACTGCCGTGTCTACGAGGCCGGGTTGGGCCACGGTACAGCGGTGTTTATCTGGCCTTCGGCGGCAGGGATACTGCCTGCTTCTTCCTGACGGTGCTCGCCGCGGCCCAGAATTCGCAGGGTGAGAACCGTGATTCCCAATGTGGCAGCAGTGGCAAGTGTGATCTGAACGGAAACCAGTCCTTCCCGTGTCCAGTAGACATCCTTCATGTCGAGCAACAGCGCGGCCTCGTCGAAAGTCAGGCCCATGCCGACCCCAAGGCTACGGGCGATCCTGCGTTCCGCCCTCTCGCCACGAGCCAGGAGCGCGGCGATCCCCGACCCGAAACCGATCAGAATGCCAGGCACGAAATGATGGATATGCCGTCCCCCGACGCTTACGTTGCGGAACGGTCCGTGGCCCTCGCGAATTGCCCAGGTCGTCAAGCGGACTGCCGCAAAGGAACCGAGAAAGCCCGCCAGAAGGTTAAACAACACAAGCTCCCGTCCGGGGGTCGCGCCATAGCCCTCGACCGCGACCGCGACTGTATCGACCGCTGCCGCGGGAGCCGCTTCAACCAGTCCGTCATTCCCGATGTCATGTGTGCGGCGACTGAGCAACCTTGTGTACTGCGCCGCAAGCACCAGACCGGCGATCACCACTGTCCCCGCGGCAAGGCCGAGAGTTGCCTTGTCTGACTTGATCTCCTGCCAGTGAGAATGTGGCTGCTTGCGTCGAGGTACCAGCTTCAAGGCAGTCTCTGACAGTCCGGCAACCACCGCTGGCTAAAGCCTTGTTACGTTACTGTCGTCGGCGATAAGCCTGGTCACGCCTCGCAAATCGAACACCAGGCTGCTTGCGGAGACAATCTCCTCCCAGTCAAACTCCGGATGGGCGGTAACGATCACACTCAGCTCTGCGTCGGCGAGGGCTTCGGCGAGATCTGGTGAGTTCTCCAAACCCACCTCGCCAAGCGAAGGTACATGGGGATCGTGGTAGCTCACTTCGGCGCCAAGCCCGGCGAGCAAGCGGATGATCTTGAGGGCCGGTGATTCACGGGTGTCGCCGACGCCGCCCTTGTAGCTGACGCCGAGGATCAGGATTCTGGTCCCCTTGACCGGCTTTCCGTTCTCATTCAGAACGTGCTCGATTCGATTGACACAGAAGAGCGGCTGTGACTGGTTGATCTTTCCAGCCAGTTCAATGAACTCGGGGTAGAAATCATGCTCCCGGGCCTTGAAGGCGAGATAGAACGGATCTACAGGCAGGCAGTGACCGCCCATGCCCGGGCCGGGTTCGAAGCGCATGAAGCCGAATGGCTTGGTTGAGGCGGCATCCACGACCTCCCAGACATCGACGCCGAGTCGGTCGCATAGCTGCGCCAGCTCGTTTACGAGAGCGATGTTGACGGAACGGAAAATATTCTCGAGCAGTTTCGAAAGCTCTGCCGCCTCCGGGCCCGAAAGCGGGATGACCTGATCACAGATCGAGCTGTAAAGGGAAACAGCCCTTTCGGTGCATTCGGGAGTCAGACCACCAACCAGCTTCGGAGTAGTGCGTACGGTGAAGTCGGTTCGTCCGGGATCAATTCTCTCCGGAGAAAAAGCAAGATGGAAGTCGATTCCTGCCTGGCGACCATCTGTCTCGAGTAGCCCGGCAAGAAGGTCGCGTGTGGTCCCTGGATAGGTGGTTGATTCGAGCACGACTATTTGGCCGGGCCTCAGCACCCCGGCCAGATTCTCCGCCGCTGCTTCCAGATAACTCAGGTCCGGCTCCCTGGAGCCGGTCAATGGAGTCGGAACACAGATGATCACCGCCTCGCAGGGAGCAAGTTCGGCGTAGTCCGCGGTGGCACGAACCGGCACCGGCAGCGAGCCAAGGACTTCGGAGGGGATGTCCTCGATATAGCTTTCGCCCCGGTTGATTGCTGCGACCTTCGCGGCGTCGGAGTCGAGACCGACTACCGGACGACCCGCTTCCCCGAAGGCGACTGCCAAAGGCAGGCCCACATAGCCCAGGCCGATGATCCCGACGGGCCCGGTGGATGAGGTCTGATCAGTCACAAAGTGGAGTCTAGATCCCACCGGCGTTTCAACCGCTTTGGGGGTGCCGCCCGGGTCGCGAACACCAATTCGGGTACGTTTACGTTTCGAGGTCGAGGAACGCAGGTAAAATCGGTGAAATGCCGCAGGATCAGGAAATCGAAGAACTAGACCCGTTCGGGACCGGCAAACTGCCGAGCGGACGCCATGGTCTGCCCCGCGACGTTGTCGTCCGTTCCCAGCGCGAACGGATGGTCGAGGCGATGATCGGTGTCGTGGCCGAGAAGGGGTACACCGACGCAACGGTCGCGGACATCATTTCCACCGCCGGGGTGTCCCGGGCCACTTTTTACGAACAGTTTGCTGACAAGGAAGACTGTTTCATCGCAGCGTATGGCGCGGTGATGGAGCGGATGCTCACCTTTGTCGCCGAGGGTTTTGCGCGGGCAGGAACCGAAGACTGGGTGGTTCAGATTCGTGGCGGAATCGGTGCTCTCCTCACATACCTTGCGGAAAACCCGATTGCTGCCAGAGTCGGCATCGTTGAGGGCTTCGGGGCCGGAGCGCGGGCCCGGGACCGCTATCAGCAGGCAGTCTCCTCCTTCTTTCCATTTCTGGACTCGGCCCGGAACCTGGCTGATGATCCCGACCGGATTCCCACCCAGGTGGCCAGGGTGATCGTCGGGGGTGTCTCTTCGATGATGTTCAACGAGGCGTCGAATGGACGTGCCGCGGCGCTGCCCGAGTTGCTCCCGGAAATGATGTACCTGGCGGTCACCCCCTACTTCGGGCATGAACGGGGAATTGTTGCGATGAATGAAACGAAGGTTCCCGGATGAGCGAGATCAAACCTTCCCGTCTTCCTTCCGGGCGTCACAACCTTCCACGCGAGTTCATCGTTACGTCGCAACGCGACCGCCTGCTCGATTCCATGGCCCAGGCCTGTGCCGAAAAGCGTTATGCGGAGGTGAGCGTTGCCGACATCGTTTCCCGTGCCCGGGTTTCACGCTCGACCTTCTACGAGATCTTCCCCGACAAAGAGGCATGTTTCCTGGCTGCCTACGATGCGATCCTCGGCCGGTTTGTCTCCGAGCTGATTGAGGCCTGCAACGATCCCGAGCTGACCTGGCCGGAAATGATCGAACTGGGCATTGAAGCCAGCATGCGGTTTCTCGCTGCCGAACCGGCCTTCGCCCGCATGTGCATCGTCGACATGTTCTCTGCCGGTCCGGCAGCACTTGAGCGTTATCTCTCGGCGGTGAGGATGATCGCCTCGTTCGTTGACAGCGGACGCAGCATGATGCCCGGCCGCGAAGATGTCCCGGAATCGATTGCCAGCATGGTGGTCGGAGGGGCCGCGGTTGTGATTCGTGCCGAGATCGTGGATGAGCGAACCGAATTGCTGCCCGAAGTCGGCCCTGACCTCCTCTACGCCATCCTCGTTCCTTATCTCGAACAGGATGACGCGCTGGAGCGGTCCGCAAGATATGCGGAACGTCTCGGCTTTGCCACAGTTTCCTGACGGCTCCCGCAAATAAGGGCAAAAAGGACGGGATTTGCGGGATTTGGCGGGCTGTTGCCGGCCTTGCGCAGGTAAAGTCAATCGCTGATGGCAAAGGACACCGAGAAGCTGATCCGGCAGCTTTCGCTGATCTCGTTTCTGATGGCCCAGGGTCGGCCCGTCTCAGCCCTGGAAATCAAACGGGAAGTCGAGGGCTACAGCGTGATGAACGAAGACGCATTCGCGCGTCGCTTTTACGCTGACCGGGCCGAACTAGACAGCCTCGGGATTGAACTTCAAGTGGATCGTCCCGGTGAGGGCTTTTTCGAAGCCGAGCTTTACTCCCTTCCACCGGAGAACTTCTACCTTCCGGCAATAGAGTTCACCGACGATGAACTGGCGGCGCTCCGCACATCGCTGAGCCTGCTCACCGAGGGAGAGTTCGCATACGCGGAACCGCTCCGTCTCGCCCTGCAACAAGTTGCCTGGGGCCATCCCAACCCACTCGCGGACCCGGACGGTATTCCGGTTTCGATGGCAAAGTTCACTGCCACGTCCTCACGGGAACTGACCCAGCGTCTGGCCCGGATAGAAACCGCAATCTCCCGTCATAAGACAATCACCTTCGAATACCACACGATCGGCTCGGACAAGGTCTCAGATCGCAAAGTCGACCCCTACCACCTGGTCTTCCGCGGCGGACAGTTCTACCTGATCGGCTATTCGCATGAGCGCGAAGCAGTTCGTGTTTTCCGGCTTTCCCGGATCCGCGGCAAGGTCGGCTACGCCACCAAGTCGGAACACGATTTCAGTTCGCCCGAAGAGTTCGAGAGGCGCGACTACGCTGAACTCGCAGACTGGCAGCTTGGAGAGGAAACCGGGACCGCTCGCATCTTCTTCAGCGACCGGATTTCCTGGTTGATCGAACGGGATTTCGGACGTCACGGGCTTGTCAGCAGGGCCGATCCGGAAGAGACCGGCGGACGTGAGGGCATAGTTCTGGAAACCCCCTACGCAAGCGACCGTGAACTACTGGCCTGGGTCCTGAGGTGGCGTCAGAATGCCGAGGTGCTTGGCCCGCCTGAACTACGTGTGATGGCCGAAGAGCGAATCGCCCTGTTGAGAGACCGCCACGTCAACGGCTTTGATGTGGCTGAAGCTCAGAGCGACTTCCCGACGCCTGTCCGCGAACGGCGGCAGCGCAGCAAGGATCGTTCCCAGGCTGCGATCAGGCCGGAGCGCTTCGGTCGGCTGGTCACGCTGGCGGGCATGCTGATCGGTGCCGCGAAGGAAGCAACTTCGCTTTCGCTCACGGACCTCTGCCAGAAACTAGAGCTCTCCGAGGAGGAACTCCGGGACGATATTGACGTCCTCAACGTCGTCAATTTCGGTGGTGGCACCTATGTTCTCTACGCGGAGATCAAGGGTGACATCATCGAAGTCGATTCCGAGCCCTACGGGGATTCGTTCGCCCGCCCCGCCAGGTTGCTTCCGCTTGAAGCCAAAGCGCTCGTGGCCGCGATCGATCTGGTTGGTGACCACCTGCCTCAATCGCGGCTCGATTCCGCACGCGAAAAGATCGTCGAGGCCCTGGGCCGCGACCCGGCCCACGAAGGTCTGGCGATTGCCAGTGGTTCCGGGGGCGCCGAAGCCGCACGGATCGTCAACGAGGCGATCGCAGCCCGCCAGGTGCTTGAACTCAACTACTACAAGGAAAACGAAGACACCTTCACAGAAAGGCGAGTTGAGCCCTACCGGCTCGAGAACGGCCGTGAAGGCTGGTACGCGGAGTGCTACGACCTCGACCGTCAGGCGATGCGGCATTTCAAGCTTGACCGGATCAAGGAAGCGAACCCGACAGGCGAAGTCTTCGAGGCCCGCCCGGAAGCCGAGGAGCTGGCCGGGGTGGAGGGCTGGATGAGTGACGGTCAGGTCCCGGAAGCTTCGGTCGCCCGGGTATGGGTTTCCCCCGAACGCTCCCGCTGGATGCGTGAGGAACGCAACGTGATCGAGGAACTCGCCGACGGTGCCGTCGTTGTCGAGTTGCCCTATGCCGGCACCAGCTGGCTGGTTCGGGAGATCCTCCGTGGAGCGGGTGATCTGGTGGTCCTTGACCCGCCCGAAGCTCGCGAAGCGATCAGCCGGGAACTCGCCGCGTAATTCCCCGGGGCTATGGTTGCCGGTGCGGTTTTCCCGCAGCCCCGGAACAAGGGCTGCGAGAACCTCTGGTGATCAGTGCGGTCCGGCCCTAAAGTTCTGGCATGACTGAAGAGATGGCGGACGGTGGAGCCCCCGGATTTCCGGGGATCTGGAGGGTGATGGCGAAGAACCCGGGTCCGATGACCCTGACCGGAACCAACACATACCTGTACGGATCCGAGCCCTGCTGGGTGATTGATCCCGGACCTGAAGATGAACGGCACATTGATGCGGTTCGCGAGGCGATTGACGAGCGCGGCGGAGCGGCAGGCGTGCTGCTCACACACTCGCATGCCGATCACACGGGCGGGGTGAAGCTGCTTGGCATTGATCCCGTTCCGGTGGAGGACGGGGATGTGAACGGAGGACTCGAGGCGGTCTCGACACCCGGTCATACAACCGATCACTTCTGCTATTTCACAGCCGACGGTGCCTGCTTCAGCGGAGACCTGATCCTCGGCTGGGGATCTACCTACGTACCACCCGATGGTGGCTCCCTTGCTGCCTACATGCGTTCTCTCATGCTGATCCGGTCCCGGGATCCGGAACTGATCTGCCCCGGTCACGGCCCGTGGATTACCGATCCATCAAACAAGGTGCTGGAATACATCGAACACCGGGACGCACGCGAAAGGGGTTTGCTCTCGGCGCTGGAGAGAGGTGAACGATCCCGGATGAACCTGCTCGCGGAAGTCTGGTCGGATGTACCCGAGCAGCTCCTTCCGGCTGCCAACCTGGTGATGGAGGCACACTTGGAGAAACTCGAGGCCGAGGGTCGGCTGCCGAACGATCTCGCCGAGTAGGGACCGGCTCGTATGTAGGGTCTGCCCATGGGAAACAAGCGGAAGCTGATCGAGATGAACGAGGAGGAGATCGCGTCCTTTCTCGACGAAGAGCGGGTCGCGATAGTGACCAGCTTCGGTCCACGCGGCTGGCCACACTCGATGCCGCTCTGGTACCAGGTCGTGGATGGACGGATCCGCTCCTGGACATTCGCCAAATCCCAGAAGGTAAAGAACCTCGAGCGAGATTCCCGCGCAACTGTCCTCGTCGAAGCCGGATACGACAACTATTCGGAACTGAGGGGTGTCATGTGTGAGGCCGAAACCGTGATCCACACTGATTTCGACACTGTGCTCGAATATGGCATCGGAGCGGCCCGGCGATACGGACAGGGCGAGGTCGAAACCGATGATGCGATGATCGAGGTATTTCGGTCACAAGCCTCAAAACGAGTGGTACTGGAATTCGTACCGGTACACACGGTGACCTGGGACCATCGCAAACTGGGCGGAGTCTATTGAGCGATCACGGAGACAACTTTTCACGTGTCTGGTGTTGAAAGGGCTATGAAGGTCCGACTTGCAACCCTGGTCGCGGCGGGCGCCCTGCTCGTCGGGCTCGGCCCGGCCGGGGCAGAACGGGCAGAAGCGGCACCCAACCCGTTTTTCGGAGTGATGGCCCAGATGCCGATGACGGAAGCCGACTTCGACCGGATGGCCAAGGGTCGCCTCGGCACGTACCGGATGCCGATCGACTGGGGTACGGTCGATCAGCAGGAACCGGCCAATATGAACTGGGAGTGGGTGGACCGCGTAGTGGGTCTCACCGCCGAGCGAGGGATAACAGTGCTCCCGAACTTTCATGACACGCCGGAATGGATCGCCCCTGACCGACGCCGGGTCCCGATCTGGAACGGGGAAGTAATTGGAAGGTGGCAGGCATTCCTCAGGCAGGCAGTGACCCGCTACGGATCAAACGGCACCTTCTGGCTGGACCATCCTGATATTCCCCGGCGACCCATCCGCTTTTGGCAAATCTGGAACGAACCGAATATCCGCTACTGGGCATGGCCGGTTTCTCCCGCTCGCTACACGAAGCTGCTGCGGATCTCGGCCCGGACTATCCGCAACGTCGATCCGACAGCGAAGATTGTTCTGGCCGGACTGTATTCGCGACCACCCGACGGGACAGGCATTTCTGCTGGCCGGTACCTGCACCGGCTGTACCGGCAGCCCGGGTTCAGAAACAGCTTCGACGTGGCGGCGATTCACCCCTATGCGAACAACACGAACCGCTCAGTTCGCCGGACATTCCCGATTCGGCGGGTCATGAACCGCCACAGGCAGAGAGGCAAACAGATCATGGTCACCGAACTGGGCTGGGGATCGGACGCGAACTCTTCATTTGGCCAGGGCAGCCTCGATGGCCAGGCAAGGCAGCTTTATTCCGCGTATCGGCAATACCTCATACTGCGCCACCGGCTTCGGCTCAAGTCGGTGGTCTGGTTCAGCTGGGAGGATCTGCCCCCGGGCTCGAAGAGCTGCTCGTTCTGCATGGAAACGGGCCTGTTCGACATATTCGGTGATCCCAAGCCAGCCTGGGGCCGACTGCTGGATCTGACCCACGCCAATTAGTCCGAGGGACTTTCAGCCTGGTCTGCCTGCCCGGTCTTCTGGGCGGCCAGGTTGAAGACGTACTCCAGACCGTAGTCAGGGTTCCCGTCGGCCCTTGAAAGCATTGTGTGGACCCTCTGGTCGTTCCAGTAGGCGGAATTCGGGTTCAGCAACAGAGCGGTGACCATCGAGTTTGCCCAAGAGGTATTCAGACCCAGCCCGGATTCGATGTTTGCCCGCAAGAGCCAGACGTCTTCATCCTTGGGGGATTTCTCGGTTGCTACTGTGGCGGCCGCGAGGGCGTCGCCGTCATCCCCCAGATCCTGGTGGACCGAGGCCAACCTTGCCCAGGTTTCCCCGCTCCAGGGCAAAGCTGAAACTGCCTGTTCTGCCTTCCGGACCGCAAGCGTTCCGTCACCGTCGCTGGTCGCTGACCGGCTCGCTTCGAGCGAAGATGCGGCCTGATAGCTACGGTTCGCAAAGAAAATCGCGGCTCCTGCCAACAGGATCAGGCCGGCGGTCACCGTCAATCGCACCGGGCTCCACGTCTTCTCCTCTTCCGTGACTCCACGGCTGTAGGCGGGTCCGACCAGCATGGCCGCGCAGACCATCAAAGTCCCGAAAACCACGGGGAATTGTCCAGTCCAGTCGAACAGGAGAGAAAAACTGCCGACCGCGAGCACGGTGAGGAAGGCAACCATCTCGTTTCGCTGTGTCTGGTCAAGTGAGTTGTTCGGGCTGCTTGACCGGAGCCTGACAACCGCCTGCCGGATTACCACACCGATAAACCCGAGAAACGCGAGGAATCCGAGCAGCCCAAGTTCGGAGAGGATCATGAATGGCAACGAGTGCGTGTCGACTGTCTTCATCCAGTAGTCCCCGAACTCGCGGAAGTAGAACTCGAATCCGCCGGCCCCAATGCCGTGGAGAGGTTGGGTGCCAAAGGCTTCCAGGGCGGCATCCCAGAGTTGCCAGCGCCCGTTGCCATTGGCGCTGAGAAGGTGCTCTGCTGCGAACGCCTGGTCTTCAGAGCGGTCAACACCGCCGAACGGAATCGCCGTGAACTCGGATACCCGGTCGATCGGATTCGAGGCGATCAGCAATCCGAAAAGCAGGACAGCCAGAACCGATACGGAAATGAGGACGGTTCGTCTTTCAGGGTGAAACTGTTTCGCCTTTTGGGTGGCCGCCGGCAGGTAACGCCAGGTCAGGTAACAGGCCAGGAGACTCGCCCCCATGAACAGAAATCCCTGCAGGGTTGCGGTCGTGCCGTCATCGGCGTGGGCGACGGCACCGAGGTTGGAAACGAGGAGAACTACCGGCAGTCCGGCCAGCAGGGCAAGGAGCGCGGAGCTGGCAAGCCGCCGACGGTCCGGGCCGAAAGCGATCAGCATGATCAGCCCGATCGAAAGGGCGGCAAGTCCGCCTCGCGAAGCGGTCAGGTAAAGCACGGCGAAAGCGGCCGGAATCACGCCAATCGCTATCTGGCGGACTCTTTCTCGCGGGTCATGTGCACCGTGCCAAAGCACCAGGAGGATGAACATGACGGCGACCGTGCCCATCGCATTCCAGTAACCGAGCGGCCAGGCGAGACGCCCGCTCATAATCGGACCCAGGTTTCGGCTCAGCTCGGCGTCGTTGCCGATCAACGGGAGGTACCGGCTGAGTGCGGCAAGGAGCACGATCAGACCCAGTCCGATAGTCAACCCCCAGAGCCAGGCCCTGCCTTCACCCTTTCTGGAGGTGAAGATCGCGAGCAGGAAAACGCCGGCCACTCCCAACAGCAGAATTGTCTGGGAGAAAGCTCTCCCGGTATCCGGCGCCCAGGTGATCGAAAGTGCCGTCAAACCCATCAGCAAAAGAATGAGCACGATTGCCGCGATCCCGGCCCGATTCACCTTCGATCGTGGCAGGACTGTCGTTCCGAGGCCGACCAGAAGAACCGTCCAGGTTACGAGGCCAAGTTCAGATGTGTACTGGTTCCCGTATCCTCCATAGTTCAGGGCGGTGACTAGGAGAGCCACCGCAACCAGTCCGGTGACGGCGTGTTTCGACTCGAGAAGTCGAGCTACCGCCATGGTCCTGTCCTTCAATCCCGAACCCTCGATCGAGAACGATTCCTTGAAACCACTCAGCTTTCTGTCACTCCCAATGATGCTCTTGATTATCCCGGTATTGCTGCTTGGGGTACTTATGCCCGCGGCCGCAACGGCGGCAGAAAGCCCGGCGGGCATCCAATACCAGTACAGCGCGCTACCCGAATCGGAGGTGCTTCCCGGTGGTGGTGCCTACGAATCGGCGACCGAATTTCCCGGTAAAGGCATTCCGGTGCTGCTGGTCGCTGCCGTTCTCCTCGCGGCCGGTGGATTCGGGCTGATCAGGTACCGCCGTAGTGGCGGCGACTGGAAAAAAGCAGTCCGCCCGGTTGTGCCAGCAGCGCTTGCCGGGGCAGTGCTGGTGGTGGTCCTTTCCTTTGGTGCGACGGGAACCACCGCGGCTCCCACGCCCAAAGCACCCAAGGGATTCCTCAACATTGCTCCCCAGGAGCCTTTCAACACAGTTGATACTCAGAGAATGTCGGTTGGCGGAATCCGATCGATCCGGGTAGCGATCGGCTGGGACCTGATCCAGCCGACCCGCGGCGAGTTCGACTGGGGCCTGCTCGACCAGGCGGTGCATGACGCGGCCCAGGAGGGCCTGACGATCATGCCGGTCCTCTACGCAACTCCGAAGTGGGTGGCCCCCAAGTCGACAATTCTGCCGACCTCGAATTCGCAACTTGCGGCCTGGCGTGACTTCGTCTCCGCGGCAGTCCAGCGTTACGGCCGTAACGGAGCCTTCTGGGACGAGCCGTACCAGGACCTTGTCGCGTACATGCCGGTCCGGAACTGGCAGGTGGGGAACGAAGTCAACTTTCATTACTTCGCTACACCTGTTTCGGCCCGTAACTACGCCAAGATGCTGAAGGTGGCGTCGACCGCGATCCGGGGCAATGACTCACGGGCCCAGGTGATGGTCTCCGGTCTCTACGGCAGGCCCAAAGGGAAGCCGAGCCGGGCCTTGCCGGCCGCTACTTTCATCGAGCAGCTCGGTCGTCTCGTGCCTGCCCGGTTCTTTGATTCGGTGGCGCTGCACCCCTACTCGCCGAACATGAAGCAGCTGGAGTTGCTGATCAGCGGCTTCCGCAAGTCGATGAACAAGGCCGGCTACCGGAGCAAGCCGATACAGGTCACGGAAATCGGCTGGGCATCCGGTCCGAAGAAAAACGCTTTCCTTCTGGGCAGCGAAGCTGCCCAAGCCAAGATGCTGACGGAATCACTTTCCTGGTTGATCCGGATGAGGAAGAAGTACCGGATCTCGAGCGTTTACTGGTACTCCTGGAAGGACACCAATCCGAAGGGTGTCAACTGCTCGTTCTGCTACACGATCGGACTTTTCAAATATTCGAGTGCGGACAAGCTGATCCCCAAGCAAGCCTGGCGCTCGTTCGTCCGGCTCACCGGTGGCAGGCCCTGAGTTGAGCACTGATCCTGAAGTGACCACTGGAGTGGTGGCTCCGGCGATGCCGGAACGCAACGTTGTGTCCTCCTGGCCTGAAGCCGAACGGCGCGACCCGGCAATCTCGGATCGTCACTATCTCGCCCTCAGGCCACTTGTCGAACAGCTGAAGGAGGGCATAGACGTCGAGCTTGCTGACCGCAGCGGTCTGGACGTGCTTGACATCGGCTGCGGGAACAAGCCCTACCTGCCGCTGTTCGAAAGGGTTGCCGGGACCTACTTCGGGGTGGACGCCGTCGAGGGCCCCCAGGTCGACGCAGTCGGCGTCGCGGAAGCATTGCCATGCGAGGACGCAAGCTTCGATGTGATCCTCTGCACCCAGGTACTCGAGCATGTCGATGACCCCCGCCAGGTCCTCTCTGAAATCAGGAGAGTACTGCGTCCCGGCGGCGTCGTTTTCCTCTCCACTCATGGCGTTTTCCTCTACCACCCTGACCCGCCGACCTCCGATCGCGACTATTGGCGCTGGACGCATTCCGGTCTCTTGCGGATTTTCCGGGAATCGGGTGACTGGGATCAGCTCGGAATACAAGGTCAGGGCAACGTGGTCGCCTGCCTGGGATACATCGTGGCCCAGTTCACCGACGAGCTCGGCCAGCGCCTCCCGGGTCCGCTCGCCCGTGGCCTGATGGCACTGGTGAACACACTCTCCTGGCGTCTCGACAAGGTATTCCCGCCCAACGCGAGAGTTCCCGCACCGGGTTCGATGAGTGCCAACTACCTGGTTACGGCTCGACGCTGATCAGTCCGCAGCGGGCTCCGGCCGAAGCAGCCGGAGCACCGAGCCGGGGCTGATCCCGCCCTTCAGCGCGTAAGTCACCCCGATCTGGACCAGGGCGGCAACCAGGCCGGCCAGAAGCACTGGCAGGTCGCTGCCCGACCCCAGGGCTACTGGCAGGCCGACCGCACAACCAGCGACGATTCCCGCAACCGCCGGGAACATGTCCCGCAAGGGGTTGTGGCCGGTTGCCGAGCGCACCATCAGTGAGTAGCCGACCAGCAGGCAGGAAGAACAGAAGATCGTTGCGATCGAGATCGCCTTCAGCGAAACGATCGGGGCGAGTGCGATCGAAAGGACGATGATCCCGGCCAGGTAGATGACCGACATCCACTTGATCCGCTTCGGGTCGGACTCAAGGAAAAGCAAGGGGATGACCAGGCTGAGACCGATGCCGATAAGCGAAGTGATCGACTCCAGCCGAAGCAGCGGGATTCCTTCCAGCCATTCATTGCCGAAGACCAGACTGGTCAAGGGGTCTGCCGCGATCAGGATGAAGGTGATCATCGGCCCGCCGATCAGCAGCAGAACCCGCAAGAGAGAACTGAAGATCTCCGTGCGGTGCTCCGGGTTCGCCCGGGTCATTGCCGGGTAGGTGGCCCGGGCTACCATCGGAGCGAGATAGGCCGGGATGGTCGTAACCGCGAGAGCCCAGACGATCAGCCCGACATCATGAGCGGTGAACAGGATCCCGCCGAGCAGTGGATAAGTGGCATACGCTGCCTGGCTTGCGGCCCTTACCTGCCACCACTCGGAGGAGAAGCCGCGAAAAAGAGGTTCGCCCTGCTTGAACCGGGGTCTCCACCGCCACCTGGCGACGACCATCGCCGCCGGGTACCCGAACAGGGCAGCGACAGCAGCACCCGCCGGTATTACCCATTGGCCGGGTGACAGGACGGCGAGGACTATCGCGACACCAACCAGCATCACCCGTTGGGTGACTTCGATGGCAGAGATCTGTTTGAAGGCGAGATTCTTCTCCAGCAAAGCGGTCGGTAGTGCCTGGAGAGAAAACAGGAGTAGCCCGAAGACCAACAGACTCACCGTCAGGGGTTCGAAGCCGAAGGGAGAGAAAACAAGGCCCACAGCCAGGGCCAGCAGGGAAGCGGGGATCCAGAAGGCAAGCTGAAGCGCGATGCTGCCGCTCAGGTCACGGTCGCTGATCCGGTTCTTGATGAGGTACGCACCAAGCCCGAGATCGCCGAGGGCCGCACCGACCAGCACGACCGTGTTTACGTATCCGTAGAGCGAGAACTCGGCCGGGGTAAGGAGCCGCGGCAAAGCGACGATCCCGGCCACGGTGAACAGACCGACCAGGACCTGCCTGACACCGAGGAGCGCAGCTCCTCTTGCCGCGAAACCCTTTGCTTCGTCAACCGTCTCGCTGGCGGCGGCTTTCAAGGCCGTTCCGGCTCAGACCCCGGGAAGATCTCGACGAAGGCACGGTTGGAGTGGGGCGAGGCGTCGCCGGAAAGCTCGAGATCGCGCCTCGGATCGAGGCGGAGCTTCGCGTACCGGAACGCATTCCCGGGCCCGGGTTTCGCTTTGAGCACGGTGCTCGCCCTGAATGCCTCGTTCGCCTGCCGGAAATCCCCGTGGTATCTGACCCGATTGCGGTGTCCACCAGTCGCGGCCAGAGTCTCGAGTTCTTCTCCGGTAGGGAGTCCCCGTTCGATGTGCTCCTCCAGGAACCGGTGACCTTTGCCTGTGACTTCCCGGTACCAGACTGTGAGGTCCCGTTCGGCTTCGACATGCTCAGGGGATCCATAGGGGCAGGAGACGATCACACCCCGCCTGGCGACGCGCAGAAGCTCGTCAAAGTGGCGCTGCCTCAATTCACGGGGGATGTGTTCCAGCACATCGACGCTCACTGCCAGATCGAAACTCTTGTCCTCGAACGGGAGGGTCTTGCCATCGAATGTGTAGTCGGCATCTTCGCTCGCCATATTGACCGTTGTCACCGCCGCATCTGGCAGGAACATGGCAAGTTCACCCCGATTGCCGCCCACATCGAGGATCGAATCGGGACTGTCGGCCAGAGTGGCGATTATTGCGTGGCGTTCGAATGTATCGGGCGCCATCGTCCATTTATTGAGATTGACAGCGGACACGGAGTCAAGGGAGGATAGGCAACCGGCGTGTAAGGGAGCAGACTGGGAAGATACGGGCGTGTTTCCTGACGAGCGGAAAATCAGGGTGCTGGCCCACGCGGACTCCAGAATCTTCTCTGGTGCGGAGTCTCTGTTTTGTGATGTTGTCAACGGTCTTTCCGGTGACGACCGCTTTGAAGTTGTCGCTTCGGCCCCGCCGGAGAATCCGGACCTGACCGCAGCACTCGCCGATGCGGCTGACTCCGGCCCGGTGCCGGTTTCCGCACAGCCTCTCCGGCTGGCGGCTTTCCACCTCTACGACCCGCGTCGGATCCTTGCGAGCAGGAAAGCCATGACCGAGGTTGACCCGGACGTGGTCTTTCTCAACCTGCCCAGCCCGGAGTACGGAGCGACTCCGCTACTGGCCGGGCTTGATCACGAAGTGCCGATCCTCGGCTTGGTACACATAACAGCGGGAATGAAAGAGCATGGGTTCAGATTCGGGGGTGCGAGGGAGCTGCTTTCCAGACGGGCGTTGAGGCGCCTTGACCGGGCTTGTGTGGTTTCTGATGCCGCGGCAGGATCCTTCCATGAACAGTGGGGTTCAAAGGACCGGCATCCTGCGCTGATCAGGCTGCGCGAGCCCGCGGTCACGCCAGAATCCCGCGAGCTCTCGCGACATCGTCTCGGGCTTCCCTCCGATGCCGGGGTGATCGGCATAGCCGGTCGGCTGACGGCCAAGCAGAAGGGGCATGACACCTTGATAGAAGCATCGGTTGAGATGCTCCGTGACAGGCCGGATCTGATCTTCGTGGTGGCCGGTGATGGTCCCGATCTGGCCATGCTTGAGGAGCAGGCAAGAAGCGCCGGGGTAAGCACTAACTGGCGGTTCCTCGGAGCGGTGCGACCGCTTGACAGCTTCTACGGAGCAATTGATCTGATCGCCATCCCTTCCCGGTTTGAAGGCCTGCCTCTGGTCGCGCTGGAGGCGATCGAGGCGGGTGTGCCCGGTGTTGCCAGTGCCGTTGACGGTCTGGCAGATGTCTGGCCGGCGGACTGGCGGGTACTGCCCGATGCCCCTGATGCTCTTGCCGACCGGCTGGCCGGTCTGCTCGAGGCTGACCCGGAAGAGCTCGATTCCGGGATCGTGGAAGCAAGGCAGCGGATGAATGCACATGTGACCGCCGATCCGTCCGATGATGTGAGCAATTTGCTGGCGGGAATGGTGTCCCATGCTTGACCGGCTCGGGATGAAGAGCTACTGGAGACTCGCCTTGCTGGTTCTTGGCGCGGCCGTAGTCCTCCTGGCTTCTTTTGGCATCGTTTTTGACGCGGCGGTTGAACGAGCCTGGGCAGTTTCGGCCGGCTTCCTTTTGCTCACGATTTCGTTGCTCGGCGCATCAAGAGCAACGGTGGTCCCGGTGATTCTCGCGGTTACCGCGCTCGTCTTTGCCGGCTTTTCCGCGGTGGTGGCTGTGCCTGAATCGATTGAGACAGCTGCAGCCAGAGCCGAGACGCTGGACCCGGAAACCGTGAAAGCCGTCACACCTGCCGAGGGTTTCGTCTCGATGGGGGATGAGCTCGGGTTTGACTACGCCATGAAGGTCACCGGGCCTGCCAGTCTGGCAATGGTTTTCGCGTCCCTGATCGCCGCGGGACTGCTTGCCGCCCCGGGCGTCCGGCGGAGGCGCCAACCCTTCCGGATCGAAGCGGCCGGCAAGGCGCTGGTCGCGCTTGGTTTCCTGGGGGTCGTTGTCGCCCTGATCCGTTTCGCCATGACCCAGTTCCCGACCGATGATCTCTTTGCCAGTTTCAAGTCGTTCTGGCTGGGCGGGACCTACTTTCTGGTGCTCGGCACCTTTTCCGTCACCGGTTTCGGGTTCTGGTGGCAAGGCCTGGTTGGAAGGAAAGCGGCAAAAAGGGAGTACCTGTGGCCTGCTCTGCTGGCTGTTCTCTTTCTGGTGTTGCTGGTCCCCACCGGCCAGCGCGGATTTGTCGTGGCACTCGGGCTGATCGCCCTGGCCATCCTGGTCGGCAACCGGGTGGTCGGCGTCAAAGGGGTGGTCGCCCTGGTGCTGGCGGGAGTGTTTGCCATCGGACTAACTCAGGGAATACGGAACGAGGCCAGCGGAACCGGGAAGATCACAGTCCAGGGATCCCTGGACCGGATGAAGCCGGATCAGTGGAAGGACCTCTACTCGAGTCAGATAGCCAGCTTCTCATGGACCATGCTGATCGAGCAGAACCGGGACATGCTCGACATTCCCAATTCGTTCATTGAAGCGTTGGGCAAACCGGTCCCAAGGTCGATCTATCCTGACAAGAGCCAGGGTTTCGGCAACGAATTCACGATGCTGGTCTTCCCGGATGCGGTCAAGCAGGACGTTTCCTTTGCCACACCTCTGGTAGCGGAATCGGACTACAATTTCGGTCCGGTTGGAGCGGTGATCGCACTCGCCCTGCTCGGGCTTGTCGCAGCTATCTTCGACCGCCGGGTAGCCCAGCGGGCACCTCCCCTGGTCGAACCTATTGTGGTTGCGACAATCTTCTGGACCTGTTTCGAGCTGGTTCGCGGTGACCTTGCCAACGCTCTCACTTTCAGTGCGGGTTGGCTGATTCCGCTGATCATCTTCTCGCTGGCCCTCGGCCTGCGAAAGGACCCTCCACTGAAGAGGGCGGTGATCGATGCCCTGCAGGTCGCTCCCCGGTACTCCGGTATCGGGCGGCGCATGGTTGAGATCGGCGAAGGTCTGAAGCGAAGCAATCCGGGCTTGCCGGTCGAAGTTCGTTGCGCCCGGGATGTGGCTGATGAACTCCGTGAGCATTTCCCGCCCGACACCCGGTTCCGGACACCGCTTTCTTCAAGTCGCCCACGATGGCGACGGATTCTGTTCCAGCAACTGGTGGCACCGCTGCTGACAGGTCCTGCGACGCTGGTCATCGCCCCTGGTGATCAGGCCCCCGCCTGGGGACGTTCGCCGCTGCTTTTCGTGATTCACGATGTCCGGCGCCTCGCTGCACCGGAAACCGCAGCCTCCGGACTCGAGCGGCTGTTCTACAGGACGACTATGAAAGCCGGTGCGCGACGGTCGGCGGCGATCATCACGATTTCCGAGTTCTCGCGCCAGGAGATAGAACTCCGACTCGGTCCGCAATGCCCTGTCCTGATCACTTCAAGCCAGCCGGCAGGGATCGAACCGGTTTCAGCGTCGGAACTCCGGGAAAACGAGCCACTCTTCCTTATGGTTGGTGCCCTTCGCGGCTACAAGGGGGCGGGTACCGTGATCGAGGCGCTTGGAAAGGCCGGCCCGGACGTCAAGGTCGCCTGTGTCGGGGTTGCGGAATCGGAAGATGGAGTCACCGGCAAGATCAGGTCGGATATCGACCGGGCCGGGGTCGGTGATCGATTCGAAATGCTTGGCTGGGTCGAAGAAACAGAATTGAAGGCGCTTTACCGAAAGGCGGCTGGCAGCATCAATCCTTCTGAATATGAGGGTTACGGACTCACGGTCACCGAGAGCCTCGCTGCCGGGTTGCCTACGCTCGCCAGTGACATACCCCCGCACAGGGAGACAGCCGGAGAGGCAGGGCTTTACTTTCAGCCATCTGACACCGAGCGCCTGGCGGCGCTGATGCTGGAAATTGCCAGCGATCCGGCTCGGCGGGAAGAGCAGGGAAGGCTGGCCCTCCAGCGCCACGAAGAGCTGAGTCGCGCAGACAGCCCATGGGAGGTCACACTCGCGGAAGCCATTCGGTTGATCGGGGAGAGCCAGCAGGACGAGCCGGTGGCCGCAGTGGCCGTGGCGGCCACTGCCTAGAAGAAGCGGCGGATCCGGGCCCTGATCGACTCTCTCAGAGAGTAGTCCCCCAGGCCGGAGCTACTGAGGGCACGTTTCGGCAATCCTCGGGCTTCCCGCCAACCCCGGATCCTGCCCCTGAGGCCAGCCGTGGTGTGATCGAGAAGGAGCTGTCCGGCAACCACGACAGCTTCGAAGGCGACCGTCCGGATCGCTGGACGTAATGATTCGAGAACCCCGTATCGGCGAATCAGATACCCCCGGCTCCAGCCGGTCATGCCGTACTTGCGGGCGGAGCGGACCCCCAGGGTTGATGATCGGCGATGGATCGCCAGGGCATCAGCGGCGATGGCGCAGCCGTAACCGGCCGCACGGAGCCGCAGCGCGAGATCCAGATCCTCGTAGTAGGCGAAGATTCGTTGATCGAACCCGCCGACTTGGTCGAAGGCATCCCGGTCGAAAAGGGCGGCGCCGCCGGTTGGGCCGAGCGGCGGCGGTGCCCCGTCAACTGCTGCGAGCGGCTGCCCTTCCAGGTAATCAAAGGCCGTCAGGGTTTCGCGGTCGGCGACAACTCCGGCCGAATCAATCGTGTTGGTCCCATCGTCACGCAGCAGCACGCCGGCAACCACCGGTTCGCCTTTTTCAAACACCGCCATCATGTTCGCCACGAATTCCGGCTGCGGTCTGAGGTCATCGTTCAGTAGCAGCACCGGTCCTTCTCCGCGAATTGAAATCGCATGATTGAGCGCGAGACCGAAGCCTTCGTTGTGGTCCGGCCGGAAATACTCGAACTGCGGAAATTCGCTCCGCAGAAGGCTTTCAGTACCCGGTTTGCCCCCGTTGTCGATCACCACTACATGGCAGGGAGTGGTTTGTCCGCGAAGGCCAGACAGGACTTCCCGAAGGCGGTCTTCACCGTCGAGAGTCGGTATGTACGCGGTCGGCATCATCAAATCCGGCATCCCGGTGCGGCTCGGTCAGATGTTGAAGACCGGTGACGAGATCCCGCCGGATCATATGTCTATACCCTGCGTGGAATGGAACGGCTCAAGGGCCTGATCTTGTCCGGGGGTGAAGGGACGAGATTGCGTCCCATCACACACACATCAGCAAAGCAATTGGTACCGGTTGCGAACAAGCCTGTGCTTTTCTACGGAATCGAGGCACTTGTCGAAGCCGGTGTGACCGAGATCGGGATCATCATTGCTCCGGTCACTGGCGGTGAAATCCGTGAGGCAGTGGGCGACGGGTCACAGTTCGGGGCAGAGGTGACCTTCATTGAGCAGGCCGAACCGAAGGGCCTCGCCCATGCGGTCCTCACCGCCGAGGAGTTTCTCGACGGTTCACCATTCGCCATGTACCTGGGAGACAACCTCCTCAGGAACGGCCTTTCCAGGCTGGTTGAAACCTTCAAGCGGGAATCACCCGACGCCCTGATTCTCCTCACCCCGGTTGACGATCCAAGCTCATACGGAGTAGCCGAGCTCGACGATGATCGAGTGGTCCGCCTGGTTGAAAAACCCAAAGATCCTCCGTCCGACCTGGCACTCGTGGGTGTTTATCTCTTTTCGCCGGCAATTCTCGAAGCTGCGAGGGGTCTGGAGCCTTCCTGGCGCGGGGAACTCGAGATCACCGAGGCGATCCAGGATCTGATTGATCAGGGCCTTCAGGTCCGCTCCGAAGTTGTCGAGGGCTGGTGGAAGGACACCGGCCAGCTCGCTGACATGCTTGAAGCCAACCGGCTGGTACTGGAAGAGATCCGTAGTTCGGTTGAGGGAGACATCCAGGACACCCGGATTGAAGGCAGAGTGATCGTCGAACCCGGTGCCGTCCTGCGAGGCTCGGTTGTGCGCGGACCCGCGGTGATCGGTCGCGGAGCGGTTATTGAGGATTCCTACCTCGGCCCGTACACCTCGGTCGGAGCCGATGTCGAGATCCGCCGTTCCGAGGTGGAACATTCGATAATTCTGGCCGGGGCGAAGGTTGAAGATCTCGGGACCAGGATGGAAGCCAGCCTGCTCGGCCGCGGAGTCAAGGTTACCCGCACCGAAGGCCTGCCCCGGACCCTCAAACTTCTGGTTGGTGACCGTTCGGAAATCGAGATCGTCTGATGCGCCTGCTGGTGTTGGGCGCAAGAGGCATGCTTGGCAGTGACGTGAAGGTCGCGGCCGAAGGGCTCGGTCACGAGGTAACGGGATACGGCCACGCAGAGCTGGATATCACGGACATCGAGGCGATGCGACGCCGTTTTCTGCGGGACAAACCCGACGCGATCATCAACTGTGCAGCCTGGACTGATGTAGATGGTGCCGAGGACGATGTCGATGGTGCGCTTCTGGTCAACGGTACCGCCGCGGGATATGCGGCCACTGCAGCAGCCGAAGCCGGGGCACGAATTCTCTACGTGTCCAGCGACTATGTCTTTGACGGGCTCAAGAAAAGCCCATATGTCGAGAGCGACCCGGTTGGTCCGGTCTCTTCCTACGGCTCAAGCAAGCTGGCCGGGGAACAGGCAACGATGCTGGCCAACCGGCGTTCCTGGGTTGTCCGTTCCTCCTGGCTGTTCGGTCTGAACGGTGGCAACTTCGTTGACACCATGCTCCGGCTCGGGGCTGACCACGGTGAGGTGCTGGTGGTGCGCGACCAGATCGGTTCCCCTACCTGGACCTGGCATCTGGCCCACGGTCTGGTTCGTCTTGTCGACACCGACGCCTTCGGTATCCACCACATGGCGGCTGGCGGAACATGCTCCTGGTACGACTTCGCCGTGGAGATATTCAAGCTGTCAGGGATGGATGTCAAGACGCTCTCGGCTACCACTGACATGCTGGCCCGCAAGGCGACCCGTCCCCCGTATTCAGTCATGGTCAGCGAGAACGAGAATGCGATTCAGCTGCCGGTCTGGCAGGACGGCCTGAACGGATATCTGGAACAGCGCAAAAGCGCCGAGGAGGCAGGTTCGTGAAGTTACTGGTCACTGGTGGAGCCGGTTTCATCGGGTCAAACTACGTTCATCACCGTCTGGTCGCCCATCCTGATGACGAGATCGTGATCCTCGACAAGATGACCTATGCGGGCCGCCCGGAGAACCTGGAAGGGTTGCCTGAGGACCGCTTTCGTCTTGTTGAAGGCGACATCGCTGACCGCGACATCGTCCATTCGGCACTCGATGGTTGTGACGCGCTGATCAACTTCGCGGCCGAATCACATGTCGACCGTTCGATCGAAGCTCCCGGAGAGTTCATTACCACCGATGTTTTCGGCACTTTCGTCCTGCTTGAAGCTGCAAGGGATCTCGGGATCAGGCACCTTCAGATCTCCACCGATGAGGTCTACGGATCGATTGACGAAGGCTCCTTCACGGAACAATCTCCAATTGAACCTTCATCGCCATACTCCGCGTCAAAGGCTGGCGGCGATCTGATCGTCCGTGCCTTCAACCATACCTATGACGCCGATGCCCTGGTGATCCGGGCCTCGAATAACTACGGTCCGCGCCAGCATCCGGAGAAGCTGATTCCGCTGACTATCCTCAACGCTTTGCACGGCGATTCCATCCCGGTTTACGGGAACGGAATGCAGGTCCGAAACTGGTTGTTCGTCCAGGATTTCTGCACCGCGATCGACACCGTTTTCGACAAGGGAGAGGCCGGCCAGGTCTACAACGCCGGCGGTCCGGACGAACTGCCGAATATCGAGGTTGTGATGACCATCCTGAGGCTGGCAGGGGCTGATGAATCCCTGATCACCCACGTCGGGGACCGGCTCGGTCACGACGTCAGGTATTCGCTTGGCTCGGAACGCACTGAAGGCCTTGGCTGGCGGGCGCAAGTCTCCTTCGAAGACGGCATCGGCCGGACAGTTGCCTGGTACCGCGACAATGAGGACTGGTGGCAGTCGCTGCGCGCGGGTGAATATCGCGAGTACTACGAGCGCCAGTACGGCACCCGACTGGGTTCCTGATGGCCCGTGTGATCGAGACCCGGTTTGACGGGCCGGTGCTGATCGAACCTGATGTCTTTGGTGACGACCGCGGCTTCTTTCTGGAGACCTTCAGCCGTGATGGCTGGCGGGAACTTGGCGTGGACGAGGAATTCATCCAGCACAACCACTCTCGTTCAGGCAAAGGCATACTGCGGGGAATGCACTTTCAGACTTCGCCCGGACAAGCCAAACTGGTGCGTTGTGCCCGTGGGGAAATCTTTGATGTGATCGTTGACATGCGCCCGGGTTCGCCGACCTTCGGGCAGTGGGAGGGTTTCCGTCTCGATGATGTGAAGCACCACCAGTTGCTGGTACCGATCGGTTTCGGTCACGGTTTCTGCGTGATTTCGGAACTGGCTGATGTCACCTACCTGGTTTCCAGCTACTACGACGGTTCGACCGAAGCGGGATTCGACTGGGCCGATCCGGAAGTCGCGATCGACTGGCCGATCAGCGATCCGCTCGTCTCGGAGAGGGACCTCAACGCCCCCTCGTTCCGGCAAGTAACCACCGGCTGAAAGGAGAATCAATGTCCGGATCTGCTGTAGACAAACCTTCTGTGCTCGCTCGTCTGAGGCAGCGCGCATCAATCGCGAAGTCGAGGCTAGCCGGCCCTTCATATTCGGATCTCGAGCCGGAATTCATTGCTCTCAGCGAGAAGGTGGCACCATTCACCATGACCACCGTGGAACGGCGCTACGCCCTGTGGACCACGGTGCGGCATGTGCTTGACCAGGACCTCGAAGGCGATGTCGTTGAATGTGGTGTCTGGCGGGGTGGCAGCTCGATGCTGATCGGGTATCTGCTGGCCGACGCTGGTGACGAATCACGGCGCATGTGGCTTTACGACACTTTTGAGGGCATGAGCCTGCCGACCGAACATGACGTCGACCCGCAGGGAAGGCGCATGACCGATGTCTGGGAGCAGCATCAGGGCCGCAAAGAGGACGAGGTATTTGCCTATGGTTCCTTTGAGGAAGTCGAAAGGAACATGCTTTCAACCGGCTTCCCGGCGGATCGCGTGACTTACGTGAAGGGCAAAGTCGAAGACACGATCCCCGGCCAGGTACCCGAGAAGATCGCGATTCTCAGGCTGGATACAGACTGGTACGAGTCCACGAGGCACGAGCTGGAGCAGCTCTGGCACCGGCTCGTCCCGGGTGGTGTATTGATCATCGATGACTATGGCCACTGGGCCGGGGCCCGCAAGGCCGTCGACGAATTCTTTGCCGGGCGCGAAGATGCCCCGCTGATTGTCAGGATCGATGACAGCGGCCGGATGGCCGTCAAGACCGGGTCACTCAGCGGCCGCGGATTGCAGTGATCGCGAGGCTGACCGCGAGCTTCGCTGCTATTCCGAGATAGACCGCGAAGTTCAGCAGCGCCGGGCTTTTGGGCGCATCAAACCTGCGGTAGAAGCGTCCCATGCCCCGGTGAAAGGCAATCTCCTGCTTCGGTCGGCGACGCTTCGGGCTTGAACCACCCTTAACGTGAAGCGCGGTTCCTGCAGGTTCGTAAAACACCCGCCAGCCTTCGTCATGAAAGCGGCGGCACCAATCGAGATCTTCCATGTAGAGCCAGTAGCCGTCATCGAGAGGCCCGACCTCAAGCAGGGCATCGCGCCGGATCAGCATGAAGGCCCCGTTTACCGCGTCGACATCGCCAGCTTCATCCTCGTCGAGTTCGATCGCTCGGTATTGGGAGAGCGCGGCCGGAGCACCCGGCAGTCTGCCGATCCCGGTGAAATGGCCGATCGCGGCGAGCGGGGTGGGGAAGGAACGCTTGCAGGCATGGTCAAGCTCGCCAGATTCGGTGATGAGCTTGATGCCGACCATGCCGATGGATTTCCCCCCGTCGATCCGCCGGACAGCCGCGTCGAGGGAACCTTCATAAACCTCGGTATCGGGGTTCAGCAGCAAAGCCAGCCGGGCACCTCCCGCGGCCACTTCATCAAGCACAACATTGTTCGCCGCGGAAAAGCCAATGTTCTCCCGCCGGAACAGCCGCACTTCGGGGAAGTCCCGTTCGACCATGTCGGGAGTGTCATCGGGTGAACCGGAATCAACCACGGTCACCCTCATCGGAATCGAAGCCGGGTACTTTCGCAGGGAAACCAGACAGCGGTTCAGCAGGTCGCCTGCCCCATGGCTGACCACCACCACCTCAAGTTCGGGAGCGACCTCGCTCAGAAGGCCCCGTCACCCATGATCACGGCCCTCGGGGTCCGCATCAGAATCCCGAGGTCACCCGAGATCGTGATGTTGTCAAGGTAGTCGCGTTCAAGGGCAAGCCGCTCCTCGAAGTTCAGGCTGCCGCGGCCTGCCACCTGCATCGGGCCGGTCAGGCCCGGTTTCACACTCAGTCGTTGCCGCTGACGTTCGTCATAGAGGGCAACCACTGCTTCTTCTTCCGGGCGGGGGCCAACCAGGGACATGTCCCCGGTCAAAACGTTTATGAACTGCGGAACTTCATCCAGGCTTGAACGGCGCAGGAACCGGCCGACCCTGGTGATCCGGGGGTCATTGGGGATCTTGAAGACGGGTTCATCCAGAGCGTCAAGGTCGATCAGATCGTCGAGCTGTTCCTCGGCGTCCTGGACCATGGTCCGAAGCTTGTACATAGTGAACTTCCCGCCGTCCTTGCCGATCCGTACCTGCCGGAAGAAGACGGGACCCTTCGAATCAACTTTGATCAGGATTGCCGCCGCCAGCAGGAAGGGGAAGGAAATGGTCAGAGCGGTAACTGAAACGATCAGGTCCAGAGCGCGCTTGATCGCCATGGTTGACCGGGGCGGGATACTGAAGTGGAAATCCAGCATCGGAACATCGGCGATCCGGTTCAGTTCGGTCTGGGGGCCGAGTACGTTCTGGTTGGCCGGCACCATGGTCACACCGAGTTCGGCGCCGCGTGAGATCGCGAGAATCCGGCTGATTGCCTTCGAATCAAGATCGTCATCGGCGATCACGAGCCTGGAAACACCCTGTTCACGGGCGACGGTTGTGAGCGAATCAATATCCCCGGCGTACCGGGCGCCCATCAGGGCCGGTCCGCTTTCCGTGCTGCCGGGAGCATCCGCGACGTAGCCAACCAGCTCAAGATAGCTTTCAGCCTGGTTGGCGAGCCTTCTGGAAACAAGTTCGGCCTTGCGACCGGAGCCAATTACCAGGGTCCGTTCGGGCAACGTGATCTGCCGGAATGCCCAGCGGACAAACCCCCTGAGCAGCGCGGAAAAGGCGAAAGCAAGGGTGCCAATAACAACCATGGCGGAGCTTGCCAGACCGTTGTTTGCGATTTCCGTCACTCCGCAGACCAGGGCAACTGTGATCGCCGAAGTGACGAGCAGCGAGGGTAGTTCTTCCGTTGTGCTGTGCCTGATCCTGCGGTTGTCCCGGTCGTAGAGGTTGTTCACCTTGCCGACGAAAATCCAGATCGGGATCGCAGTGAGAACCCAGATCACATCGGTCTGTGAAAACTGGTCCCAGCGGCTGGCGATAGCTATTCCAAGGCAGATAGCTGTCGCATCGGCCAGTGCGAGGCTCCATCGACGGAGCCGCTGAAGGTGCCACCCGACACGCCGCATCGGGTTTTCACCCACGTGTGGGCTCCCCGCAGCAAACTCGTTTTGGCTGCCAGAATCACTCTTTGAAGTTGGCTTGCGACTCACATCGCCTTTCTTGTGAGCCCGTTGGATCGAGACGGGACTGGACCGGGTTGACTGGACTTCTTTCCAATAACCACTCGACGGCAGGAAAGGTGCGTTTCTTCCCGGGATTCTCCCAGATCGTCATTTCTCGGGCACATCGACCGTACCATGATGATTCTGGCCCAGGTGTGTGGGGCGTAGCATCTGTTGGTTAAAGGTGCCCGGCAACGCGACCAAGGAAACAGTTCCGGAGAACCCCCTCGCTCCTTTCAGCGCGGAGGTTCGACACTGGTTTGAGGCTTCGTTCGAAAGCGCTACCCCGGCACAGTCCCTCGGCTGGCAGTCGATTTCTTCCGGTTCGGACACCCTTATCTGCGCCCCGACCGGCTCCGGCAAGACGCTGACCGCGTTCCTCTGGGGGATCGACAGCCTGGCGCGGGAGAAGGTGGCGCGGAGGGACGCGGGGGAGGAGGCGCCCGCGGGCGTCTCCCTCGTGTAC